>OGEP01003804.1_pt1 | contig 10794 bp, 10 predicted proteins | sample 1570721 | NCBI WGS metagenome assembly OGEP01 (sample SAMEA2582131, study PRJEB24529) | metagenome | biome: Human gut stool | place: China | collected 2011 | reverse complement strand
GGAGGTGCTGAAATTGAGTATCCAAGAGGCTCTCATCACGATGTTTACCGACGATCCTGTCAACTGGCTCAAATGGGCAATCGTATTCGCCGTCCTGATCGGCGGCTATGCCATCGCGGTGCCGCTCTACAAAAAGGTGTCCCACGGCGTCAGCTGGGAACGGAAACGGGACATCGCAAAGAGCAGGGACCACATCATCAAAGCGTCTCTGGTGGACAAGCACCCCTCTGGCGAGGTATCCCGCTACAACTGGCGCGCCGTCTATCGATACACGGTCGCAGACGAAGAGCGGCAGTATGTTGCCCATTTCAAGCACCCGGCAACGCCGCCCCTGTACCTGTATCTCTATTATGTCGATGATCCTGACAAGCTGTTTTCCTGCGAGGAGTACCACTATGAAAACCACAAGGGGCTGCTCCTGTTTCCGGTCATCTTCTTGCCTTGGATCTTGGCTTGCATCGCCCTCGTTCTCCTGGGCGTGGACCTGTCGGGGTTTTGAAAGGCATATCGGCATTCTGAACGTTCAAAAGAGGTTGGTATCACATCGTGATACCAACCTCTTTTCTCAAGGTCACTTCTTACTTTTCCTCTCTCAACCCCGCCAGTTGGCCAGTGGATAGGAGCCGTTTTTCTCTCGGTATTCCTGCAGTAATTGTCGTTCCCTTTCTCCTGCGTTTTCATAGGCTTCGTAAGCAAGCAGCAAAAGTCCGCAGTCCGAAATCTGCCAGACGGCCCGTCCGCCCGCATGGATATTTCCGTTTCCCCGTCCATAGTCCATGTACTGTTTTAGCCTCTGCCGCAGGCCACGCTTTCCTTCCGCTTTTCCAATATACAGGATACTTTGGTCGGCACATCCCTCATATTTCTCCTGAAGCTTTTTCGCAGGATAGATTTTAGCCTTAGGGCGGTACTCCTGTTCCGAGAAACGGATTGCCATTCCCTCAGGCGCAAATACCCAATAGACTCCTGGCACCTCAGGGACAGAATGACAATCGTTACAACAGAGTTCTTGTAGTGTGACGGCGGGAACCGCTGTGGGACAGAGCGCTTTGAGCCGACGAAACAGGCGTAACAAGACTCCCTCCGCGATGCTTTGACTGATCAGGGAACCCTCGCAAAAATGGTCTCTGCGGAAATGCCATGCGATACAGGCCAATACACATAAATAGGGCTGCGTCTCCAGCCATCCCGGAGGGGCAATCGCGATATTCCGCTCCTCGAGGCCCCACTTTTGGATCACCTCGTGATAATTCTGGATCACCAATCCCGCCTGGTAGGTTCTGTCTACAAAATCATGTAAATCGCGAGAGAGTGTTTTCTGCCCAGGACTACGGGAATACACGGAATAACGGCGGCACCAAAGCTTCTTTTCCTCAGAAGTCTCGATTTGCTCCAGCAATTTGGTCGCCCAGTCTAAAAACAAATTTTCTGTCATAGACGCATCTCCCGATATTCAATTGTCGTTCATTCCAAAAGGAATCGTGAGCAATTTCTTTTTATATAGGCTCTCTGTCCGGATGACCTCATCATCTGTCACAGTTTTGGGCAATATCTGCAAAATGGAGAACTGGAAATCGTGGTAACGTTCGGGGTAGGCGCAAATCAGTTCTTTCATCAGCTTATTATTGCCGTGCAGGGAATCCACATAGCAAGCCCACCGCCCCAGCAGTCCATCTTTTCCATAAGCTGATCCCACATACTGCTTTCCCGTCTCTCGGTCAACGATGAGATAAATGGCGTTGACGGAGGACAGCGCTGTGTGCCACGCCTCATAAACGGTTGGATTTTCAACGATTTCCTTCAGTTCATCATATGTAAGGATCAGATTTTCAAAGCCGGAAAAGACTTTCTTTTCATCTGCCTGAATTGCCACAACAGGCTTTTCGGTCGTCCCCTTCTGATGCCACATGCGCGCAGACTTCCCCCAATCGATAATCAGTCTGTCCTCATATTCTTTCAGCAAATCGAGGGGTTCGAGATGAAAATATGCGTTCTTGCCCTGGAATTCTCTGGCCTCAATTTCCGGGACACCCTTCGGGATCATATCGGGCGTATCCAGAACAGCAGCACCTACTTTATAGCAGGAATCCAGCTTACAGAGAGTCCCCTGGTCGCTTATAAAGGTCACCCAATAATCGTACCCTTTGCTGAATCCAGATTTCTGATGACAGGTATATTCATATACCACATTTGCTTTATAACACTCTCGAAATCCACGATCTGTCAGTGCATGACGAATTAATTTAACTTTTGAGGGATCCAGCCCTACTTTTCTTAATACGTCTGAGAAATAAAAAATCGCCATTTTATATCTTCCTCCGCATATAAACTGCCAGAGTCGAACTTATCACCCAGGGTGATATCGTCATGAGCTCACTCCCCTATCCGAAAACAGCTCTTTCACTCCTGTTGCCGGGCAATGAAGTCCGAGATGGCTGCCACTGCCTGGGCTTGCTGTTCCTCCGCCGAGATAGCGGCGGGCAGGTCCCCTTTTTGCGGCCCGTAGTTACCGAACTGGGCGTGATTGCCGCCCTCAATTTCCACCACATTCTCTTTGTAGTCGATCTTGTCCTCCACACTCTGGTTCAGGGAGCCATAGACGGTGAGGGTGTCGGCGGGCGGATAGTCGCCGTAGAGGTAGGCTCCCAGCAAAATCAGGCCGTCCACCTCGTCCGGGTGCTCCGAAGCGAACTGGGAGGCCATGGCCCCGCCCATGGAGTGGCCGGCGATGTACCAGTGCTGGATATCCGGGAACTGGGCCATCACATCCTCTGCCGCATTCACGTCGAAGATGGCCAGGTGGAAGGGCATCTCCACCAGAATGCAGGTGAGGCCGGTCTGCCGGAGTTGGTTCAGCAGGGGCAGATAGGCGGAGGCCTCCACCTTGGCCCCGGGGTAGAAGATGATCGCGGTGTCCGTGGGATAGGATGGGGAGAGGATGGTCAGATCATCCCGAACCTCCAGATGCTCTCCGCTGGCCAGTACCTCCAGGGCCACGTCCTCCGCTCGGTAGTAGTCGGACACGTACCAGAAAAAGCCGCCCGCCAGCAGAATCAGGACCGCCAGCAAAATACCGACGGCGATCTTCCACTTTTTGCGGCGGGGTTTTGTCTCTGCCGTCATCGCAAGCCCTCCTCCCTCTGCCGGATCACTACCGCAATGGTCTCCGCCGCGATGCGGGAGCCCAGCTCACTGGGGTGAACGCCGTCGGCGGCATAGAGGGCCTGGGTATCGGCCAACTGGTAAAACTGCTGGCCCACGTCAGCAATCAAGGCGTCATTTTCCTGTGCCGCCCTGTGGTAGGCCTCGGACAGCTTTTGGGCCATCTCGTCGTAGTCCCAGCCCTTGTCCGTCAGCTTGGCTCCGCCCCTCTGATAGGCCCATGTAGCAAACAAAATTGGGGCTGCCCCGTTTGCCCGGATCTGCCGGCAAAGCTGCTCCACGCTGGCAAAGAAACTCTTGGGGGCGGTGATGGGGCCGTGGCTCATCTCCTGGAGCACCACATAGTCCCACTGCTCGTTTCGGAGCGCCGCCTGGGTCTGACTGCCCAGCCTGGTGTTGGGGTTCAGCTGCTCCGACAGCCGCGCCCCGCCCCGGGTGTGGTAGACCACCTCCGCCCCGGTCAGCTCAGAGAGCATCTGAGGCATATTATTGGTGGAGATAAAGCTGTTGCCCAGCATAAGGATCCGCATGGCACTGCTCCTTACTCGTTTCTTTCACTGTTTTCCACTGCCATTATACACGGCCTCGCCGAGAGGGACAAGGCCGGGAAAGTGCAGCCAAGCCTATCAGATTTTGCGACGCAAGATTCAAAGATAAGATTGCGGCCGTGCGCGGTAGTCGAAAAGGGGTGGTCATGACCCCATATTTGAAAAATTGTGCAGTTTACCTTTGCCTCTTTTCGTAACGAATCGTGGCGGAGACGGACCAAAAACTATGTCTACAACGAAAATTCAAAACAAATCCCCAAAAGTGTGTTGACCACATTTGAGACATTTTTTATGCAGAACGCCAAACAAACTATTGCTCAAAAAGTTATGAAAACCGCCTCAAAACAACAATTTTGAGGCGGTTTTTGGTCCGAGTGTCATTTAGGGGTTTCAGAAAACTACAAACAAAAAGCTCAAAATAGTATTCGGGTTAGGACAATTAGTGTTTTCTTAAACCGTTCAAACGAACTTTAATAATTGTTTGTTGATATGCTTAACAGGCAATTGGGAGCAGAAAACGATGTTTCTGTAGGAAAAGTGAAATTTCCATATTGATCAAAAACTTTACTTTTTTCCTCATCCTTATCATCGTCATGGCATTCAATTGAAAAGATATTGAACGCTTCTTCGAGCGAATATTGCAGAGATCCAACTTTTATATCCATATTAATCTCCTCAACGATTACCAGTAACCAGGAATGACATGCCTTTATCGCTTTCAATATATTTTATGCTGTTAGGTAGCTTATATGTGCTCAGAACATAGGAGTGATGTATCGACAGAATATGGTCTTGCATAACTTGGTCTTTTTCGAGTGCGTATACCTTCAACCCAAGTTTTTTACAGTCATTATAATCATAATGCTTATCATGAACCATAGATGCTTGATGACTTGCCAATTCACCAAGTATTTTGGATATAACAGCATCTTTATTCCTGCTGTTTTTGAACATGCATGTTCTAAGCCAACCATCTACTAAAGATTTTGAAAGTCTGACGACATTGTCACATTCTCCTACAAATGTGGGTGTATAGTTTCTTATAATTTCTTTCCATATTAAGGATTTGTTTGGAACGGCTACTGTTTCGTTTACTGCTCTCTGAAATTCGGCTAAGACACCTTCAGCGGGAACGTTTTTATATTGAGGGTCAATCGGGCCTAAACTCGACTGCTTTCCCATATATATTTCTTTTGATGCACACGCTATCATAGTGCCTGCTGACATAGCCATATGAGGAACAATCACACGGATATCATTGTTGAATACTTTTCTTAGATATTTTACAATGCTTTCAGTTGCCGTAGTAACACCACCAGGGGTATGTAGAATCAAATCAAGGCCCATTACTTTATTTCGGGCGCTAACAGCGTTCATTAATCCATTCATATCGTTATCGTTAATCATTAATTCAGGATTAGGGTTAGCGAGATTTGAGCTCTGCAACCAAGTCGAATAGTAAGAGATTACATTACGACCACAATACTGGGCATAATCTTGCAACAGCTTGTGCCTGAGTTCAGATGTTTTACTTGCAACGATAGTCTGAATTTGAGCATTGATAAAATTTTGATTAGGGTTTTTATTGGAAGCAAGGAACGCATTAATATTGTTTTGGATACCTGCCTCCAATTGTTGTTGAAGTTGTGTAAAGTTCGGCATAATGATACCTCTTTTTATATTATAATACTGCTTTCCTTTTCCATTAAATAGGTCTGTCTTAATATTTTTATAAATTATACCAGTTATTTGGGCGATTATCAACATAGTAATAGTATTTGTTTAGTTGTTCTGCTTTGGGACAAAATGTCCCAAACTGGTTCCCTTTACATGGCTCGGGCAGTATATCCCCCGTCGCCGCATCTTGTTTAGAACAGCCGGGATCTATCTGTCAAGGGTGCATAGCACCGCCGTTATACGGCGGCTTGCCCTTGACTGACGGCCCCGGCTGTTCTATTTTCTGGCGGCGCAACGGGGGTATATCCTCCAGAGCAGCCCCCTTTCCCAATCTTGGGAAAGGGCGGGGGGATAGGGTTGAACACCACGGAGGTTTTACTTATGAATTTTACCAACAGCCCCTATGAGCGCATGATGAAAGAAATCCCCCATTATGAGAAGTCCACCCCGCAGAAGGCCCCGGAAGGATCGCCTTGTGCGGGATGTCCTTATTGGCAGGGTATCACCTGTGTTTTCTGCTATCGAAAGCACCTCAAAAAGCAGCGCTAATAATGTTAGCATTTGACCCAGAATAGAGCTTGATTTGCAAGGGGGGCTGAGCACAGTTTTAGCGGGGGCAATATGATTTCCTTACCCACCCTTGATCTTCTAAAATACTGCTAACATTTTGTTGCGGAGCAGCGGAGGTGCTGCGTGGAAAATTAAGCTGTAAAAGCACCCCATCTCCGAGGGGTTGCGGGCATAGTTTTAGAGCGGCTAATGCAATTTCCTTACTTGCTTATTTGGGACGAAACACCTTCCACATCTGATACGCCGAGGGGGCGAGTGAGAATTTCCGATAGTCTTTCTCTTTGGGACAATTTGTCCCAAAGTTAAGGCCCTTGGGCCGCAGACAGTGCGCTGTGCGCCGGGTTTGGGGAGGATCCCCAACAAGCGTTTTTGCGGCCCTCTTGGGCTGCAAAAATAGCAAGTGTGGCCACACTTGCCCTGCTTGCCGTTAGTGTACTCCCGTATAACCTCTATGGATTTGACGGGACTTGATTGCCTTTTCTTCGTTGACTTTTACTATAATTTATAGTATTATATTTTATAGCAAAGGAGGATGATATGTATGTCATCCATTGATTTAGTGATTCTGGGGATTGTGCTGGAAAAGCCACAAAGTGCCTATGATATTCAAAAAGATATTGAATACCACAATTTCTCCCGCTGGACAAAAATCAGCATCCCATCTGTCTACAAAAAGGTGCTCCAACTAAAAGAAAAAGGCTATCTTACGAGCGATGTGGTAAAGGGAGAGCGGTTTGCTGAAAAGGCAATTTACTCGATTACCGATGCCGGGAGAGCCTACTTTGAAACGCTGATGGACACTATCGCTGAACAGAATGTGCCGCTTACCTTTGACTTCAATGTGGTGATTACGAACCTCAACAAAATGGATCAGCCCCATGCCCAAGCGCTTGTCAGCAAGCTACGGAAAAGTATTCTTGCATCTGCGGAAAAGAATGAGGGATATGCGCAGCAATACGCAGACATTCCCTTGGTGGGCCGGACGATTTTTGACCAGCAGCGCCTTTTGTATCGAGCGCTGTTAGAATGGTTGGATTCCTTTTCGGCCCAGTTTTCCGAAGAGGAGAACGCCTTGTAATGGCACGAAGTACCTTAACGGTATTCTTTGAAAATCCATTTTGGGTCGGGGTCTACGAGCGTATTGATGGTGATCGGTATGAGGTTTGCAAAATTACTTTTGGCGCGGAGCCAAAGGACTATGAGGTATGGGATTTCCTGCTCAAAAATTGGAGCAAGCTGAAATTCAGCCCACCCATCAAAGCCGAACGAGTTGAGGAGCGGAAGATAAATCCTAAGCGGATGCAGCGGGAGATCCACAGTAAGTTGCAGGAGCCTGGGATTGGGACAAAGGCACAGCAGGCATTGAAATTGCAGCATGAACAAAACAAATTGGAGCGTAAAACCATAAGTCGTGAGCAGCGGGAAGAGGAAAAAGAACGGCAATATGAATTGCGCCAGCAGAAAAAGCGGGACAAACATCGGGGCCGTTGAAAGGGGTGAGCAATACGGAAAAACGAGATTGGATTTTATGCCCGGCGTGTGGCAGTAAAACACGCCTACAAATACGGTCAGATACAGAACTGATACACTTTCCTCTGTATTGTCCCAAGTGCAAGAAAGAGTCATTGGTCAATGTAAAACAGCAAACGGTATTGGTTATCAAAGAGCCAGACGCTTTGACGCAGAGCCGATAACACAGGATCGAATCCTGATGTTGTCGGCTTTTTCATGTTTATATCGCTTTATTATCTGCCCGGCGGCAGAAAAGAAAAAAACCGCCGTGGGCAGATCATTCACTATGCTCTAAGGCAGGACACGGCGGTATCCGGGAGGTATCGCCGTGTCCTTTTTCATTTTCCATCCGCCTAAACTGTCAAAAAAAGCCTGTCCGCACTATGGGGACAGGCTGGCAGCGGATGCGAAATATGGCAGTACCTAAATGAATTTGTCGTTTCATGCGCTTGTGTGTCGTCTGGTCACACAGGCGCATTTCATTTTCGCTACTTTGGGACAAGTTGTCCCGAAGTTTGGCCCCGCTGCCGATCCCCGCCAGCTCCGTTCAGATTGCCCATTCACAAAAATCTGAACGGAGGTACATAAGATGACTACCATCAATCTGAAAGACTTTTACTCTTGGTACACCCAGAATGAATATATGGAAGTTTCCGATGAAGTAGCGGAAGAACTGAGAGCCAACAAACGGTACGAGGCCGCTTATCGCCGTCGAGTGACCCGAAACAAGGCACAATACTCCTTGGACTGTGACGACGGGATTGAGTATTCCGCCTGTGTCTTTGAGCCGTCCCCGGAGGAATTGGTGCTGCGAAAGGAACGGCTGGAAGTGCTGTGTTATGCGCTCAATTCTCTGTCCGAGAAGCAGGGGCGGCGGGTGGAGGCTCGTATTCTCGATGGAAAGAAGCTCAAAGAGGTTGCCGAGGCGGAGGGCGTTACCCTTGATGCCGTCAGCGATTCCGTATTGAGAGGACTTGCAAATATGAGAAACTACCTGAAAGAAAACTGGTAAACATCCCCCGCATTGGCCTGATTTCTGTCCTTGGTATATGAGAGGATACTTTGGGACAACTTGTCCCAAAGTCCTTTCGTAAGGGGAAAGGCCGAGGGGCGGCGCTCCGGCGTCGTCCCTTGGTCTGTTATTCATTTGGAAGGGAGGTACAATGGCGGACATCCTCTTAAAGCCCATACCGGCGGATTTAGAGAGCGGCGACATCCTTAACAAAGGGGTGGGGCGGAGGTACAATATACTTGGAAATACTGATTGTCCGACACCCGAGGAAGGAGGACATTTTGAAACGGTCGGACAATAAAACCACTCACGGCACAGCCGCCCTCTACTGCCGCCTGAGCCGTGACGATAATATGGACAGCGAGTCCAACAGCATCCAGAACCAAAAGAAAATACTTCAAAAGGCCGCCAAGGACAAGGGTTATACCGATACCATCTTTTTCGTGGATGACGGTATCACCGGCACTACCATGAAGCGCCCCGGCTTTCAGAAGATGATTGCCGCAATCGAGGCCGGGTACATTTCGGCGGTGTTCGTGAAAGGCCTCTCCCGGCTGGGCCGCAATTATATTGAGGTGGGCAAGCTTACCGAGGAATTTTTCCCGCTCCATGATGTGCGGCTGGTGGCTGTTTCCGATGGCGTGGACAGCGACGAAGGCGAGGACGATTTCACCCCGTTCAAGAACATTATGAATGAGTACTACGCTAAGGACATCTCCAAGAAGCGCCGGATCGTCAACAAAATGAAAGGCAACGCCGGGATTCCGCTTTCGCCGCCGCCCTATGGCTACATGAAAAACCCGGATAATCCTCGGTTTTGGGTCATTGACCCGGAGGCAGCCGAGGTGGTGCGCTGCATCTACCGTCTGGCCTTGGAGGGTAACGGCCCCTTGCAGATTGCCACGGCGCTGGGGACGATGGGGGCGCTGAACCCCTCGGCCTATCGAACCAGCAAGGGGATTAGCAAGGGCGGCTCCAAAAGCACGCTGGAGCCTACCAAGTGGAACCACACCACCGTCAAGAAAATCCTCACCTTGCAGGAATACTGTGGCGATGTAATTAACTTCAAAACCTATTCCAAGTCCTACAAGATGAAGCGCCGTATTGAAAACCCGGAAGAAAACCGGGCAATCTTCCTCAATGTCCATGAGCCCATCATTGACCGTGTGACTTGGGAAAAGGTGCAAAGCCTACAAACCACCCGGCGCAGGCGGCCTACCGTAACGAAGGAGTCCAGCGCCTTTTGCGGCTATCTAAAATGCCCGGAGTGCGGAGGCAACCTGACTTTCCACTTTAACCAGAATAACCACGACATCAAGTTCTTTAGCTGCAACAACCACAATTCTGGTCTCCGCAAATGCTCGTCTACCCATTATATCCGGCTGGACTTTTTGGAGCAGGTGGTGCTTTACGAGATACATCGGTTGGCCTGTTTCGCCAATGAGTACGAAAACGACTTTATCAAGGCGATAGTAGGTCGCTCGGCAAAGGTGGCGGAAAATGACCGGGTACGCAAGAAGCGGGAGCTGGACGGGCTGCTGGCCCGGGATAGGGAGCTGGATATGCTTTTTGAGCGGCTCTATGAGGACAATGTGTCCGGCAAGATCGATGATGCTCGGTTTGCCAAAATGCCCAAGAGGTATGAGCAGGAGCAGGGTGAGAACGCCGGACGGATTAAGGCGCTGCGGTTGGAACTGAAAAAGCTGGAAGAAAAGCGGATGGATGTGGATACCTTCTTGGAAACGGTGCGGCGCTATACCGACGCCACCACCATCACCAAGCGCATGGTTGCAAAGCTCATCCAGTACATCGAGGTTTATCCGGCGGTCAAGGAGGACGGCATTACCAATCAGCGGGTGACGATCCACTACAACTGCATTGGAGCCTTTGAGGTGCCAGATCGCCGGAAGATCCCCGAGCGGGACATTCTTTTGGAAACAAGAAAAGGCGTAGCATTAAGCTACGCCCCGACACAGATTGCTATGTAGATTTGGAAATAAAAAATGCGGAGTATCATCAACAGACCTTTTCAGATCCTTTAATGATACTCCGTATGGTCCGAGTGGGGAGACTCGAACTCCCGGCATCTTGCTCCCAAAGCAAGCGCGCTACCAACTGCGCTACACCCGGTTATGAAGTTTTCCAACTGTGGTCAAATATGGGGTCAACGCCGGTTTTTGACCAGTTCCCGGCGAGGGGCAGAACTCCGTCGGCCTTAGCGTCCCAGAGCTTTCCGGGGGGTTGGGGAAATGCAGTTCGAACTCCGGCCTCACGCTCCCAAAGCAAGCGCGCTACCAACTGCGCTACACCCGG
>OGEP01003800.1_pt1 | contig 10800 bp, 12 predicted proteins | sample 1570721 | NCBI WGS metagenome assembly OGEP01 (sample SAMEA2582131, study PRJEB24529) | metagenome | biome: Human gut stool | place: China | collected 2011 | reverse complement strand
GCTTTTGTTCGTGCAAGGGGGATAACGGACGAGGAAAGACAGGAGATAGTAAGGCAATTTGGGTTAGATAAATAACACAATGGGGATTGTGTAAAGTGGAAGGCTTAGGGCAATCCGTATACATCAGTGAGTGGGGGTATACATATGATGGGGTTAAAGTTATATACAGACATTTTGGAGAATAATATCAGAGTAATGGCAGCTATATTAATATGCCTGCTGATATGCGGATTAATGCGTATAAAGTCAGCGAAGCTTAAGCTGCTGTTAATGTCTTTAGTGTGGGTCAGAATTCTGATACCACTGTCAATCAGGTTCAATATAAAAAGAGTATCAACAGACATATTGTCAGAAGTGAGTTACACAGACAGTGTGACGGGAATAACAATAAATATGTATGAAATATTAGCGGTCATATGGCTGCTTGGAATTGTTGTGATATTTCTACATAATATGTTAGCTGATATGAAATTCAGGAACGGATTATCTACAAGTATTCCACAGGAGATACTAGCTGGCGGTAAAAGAGTGAAAGTATACAGAAGTGATTATATATCTTCTGGATTGGTATATGGTGTTGTCAGACCTAAGGTTTATATATCATATGCAGTCAATGATGAAGACGTACCATATCTTTATGAGCACGAGTATACGCACATACGCCACAGACATCATATTATCAAGATAATAACAGGCATAGCAGCGGTTATATATTGGTACAATCCGCTGGTATGGATGTTTTATAAGTATTATGCAGAATATATAGAGTTAAGCTGTGATTATGACTGCTGTAACAGACATAGGGACGATGAGGACTGGAGTAAGAAATATGCCAATATATTGTTAAATAGTGCTTATAAAGGCAATGTGACAAAAGTAAGGGTGCTGGGATTTAATAATGATTACAGAATTACGATTAATAGAATAGGTAATATAATGAAGCCTCAAAGTGCCAGTACCAGCAAGGTGGCAGTATCATTACTGATATTGACGGTTGTTATGGCTGCATTATTCATAAAGCCTACGGTGCAGTATGTAGAAGCCGGTAATGATGAGGTTAACCAAAGTATAGGTGATAGTGGGGAAATAGGACAGGAAGAAGAGAGTGAACAGGTAGAATTAATAGAAGAAGAGAAATTAAAGCCGGGTCAGAGAAGAATAAGCAACAAGACACCAGGAACAGGAGGACAATTTGTTCAGTCATATCAAGAGGTGTTAGATGAGAATGGAGATTTCGTTAAATGTATAATAAACCATAGTGAAGATGGTATTGATAATACAGATAAATAGATTAGTGAGGGATGGAATATAATTGTTATGAAAAATATAAAGAGAAAATCAATTATAGCTATTTTATTAGTGATATTAATAAGCATAGTATCGGTCGATAAAGTAAAAGCTGAGAATATTTTGTGTACAAGTTCATATTTAGAAGATGATATGCAGATGATGAGGGAGTATTCAGATAAAACAGTTATGTATTTAACACTTATGGATATAGATAATATTGAATTAGTAGCAGATGTTTCAGTTACTATTGAATATGAATACGCTGATGGATATTGGGTACAGATAGATTGGATATATTTAGATGTGGAATGCTATGATGGTTACTCAGCTTCCATAGATGATGTGGAGATATACCACGAATATGGAGTAAGGTATTGCACAATAATTAATCCTGCTGGGGTAAAAATCAAATATGCGATAAAAGCGTATGCAGATTGTTATGGTGAAACAAGTGTAGACTATGAAATAATAGATAGATATTATGATTAATAACATAATGGGAATGAACATTGTGGTAGCTAATATGTAATAAATAAAAGTAAAATTAATTGACAGAATAGGTCTAATGAGTTAGACTAACAGTATAAATACTTTGTGCATTAATTATAAAGAACCAAGAGCTCAGTTCTTAATATTTAGTATTAGTGCAACAAAGAGTTAAATTTAATTAAGAAAGGAGGAGGTATAGATAATATTTAGTTAGTAACCGAGTAACTAAAGATATTTGCCGAAAGGAGAAAATATTATGAATTTTATGAGAATAAAGAAAATAGGTAAAATGGCAACAGCGGCTATCATAGCATTTATTGCTGTTGTAGTATTTATTAATCCACAGAAAGCACAGGCATCACAGGGAGGTGCAGTAACGGTAACAGCTACTTCCAATTATGTACTTGACAATTCACATAGTGTGGATATTTCTATAACGAATATGGATATACAACATCAATGGCAACATATGTATTCCATTATACAGGTTATTTAGGAGATAGTGATTATGAGGGATATGTATATTTCAATTTTAGTGTTGATGAATGGGGGAATATTGATTACTGGTTAGAATAATAAAATATCTAAAATGTTGATTATGGAAAGGGGCGTATCGGCTATGAAAAAGATATTATTAATTATGATGACAGTTACAACAGCATTAGTTATGACAGCGTGTTCTGGAAAGACGAACAGTCAGACATCATCTGAGGATTATAAGTATTCCTCATATGTATATGATGACAATGCACCACAGTATTATATGTCGGATAATGCAGCGGCATCAGAGACAGGATATTATTATATAGCCGGTGCGCCTGTTAATAATAATAGAAATTCGTATATATATTATTATGATATGGTGAAAGATATGACCATACCATTATGTTCTAAGATGGACTGTGACCATAGGACAGAAGAGTGTGAGGCATATATGTCTAAGGATGCCTGTCTGGGAAATAAGATATGGTATCATAACCAAAGATTATATATGATTGAGAGGACTACAGAAAAAGATATACTTGTTTCCTATGATAAGACAATGAGAGATAAGAAAGAAGAGAAGACGCTATCAATAAATGGGCTGTCAGTTAATAAAAATTATAACAGTGCCTGTTTAACTAATGGTAAATTATATTATGAAATATCTGGAGATAATCAGATATATCTGTGTGCAGTGCCTATAGATACAGATGGGCAGGCTTATATTGTAAAACAGTATGCGAGTGGGTATTATTATCACGAAGTGATTTCATTATATCCAATAGAAGATAAGCTATATGTTAACTGGCTGAGTGGAATATCAGCTGATGAGTATAGATATTATACAGAGCAGATTGATGTGTCAACAGATGGAGTTGTTATTCAGTGTAATATGAATGAGAAGTATCCAGAAATAGCATCAACTATTATATATACAGAATGGTGTAGACAGTCGCGTTTTGATAGTGATGGAAATATATATTTTGCCTGCGTAGGTGATAATAAATATATAGTAAGAAAGCTTAATATAAGTACAGGGGATATCAAAGATATATATTTGCAGGAAATGCAGCACGAAAAAGACTACATGTATGTGAGTTTGAAAAATTATGATGGTAAGTATTTATATATTTATAAAAATGTCAATGGAGAAGCACTTGATGAAAAGAGCATCGAAGAAAAATTAAAAAAATACGACAATAATATATATATATTAGATACAGATGGTAATGTAAAAGATACAGTAACATTGAATGGAACAGATGATACAGCAAGTGGAAATATTTCAGGTGAATTTTATGGAGGAGATGACAGATGTCTTCTTATTGTATTTAGCACATATGGTATAAAAGGTCTGGAGTTATCTGAAGAAAAAACAGCTCTTAGGGCGGAACTTATAGAAGAAAGTAGAAAAAATAAAAAGGGAAGTCCAGTTGTCAGTGTTTCAGCCATTTTGGATAAATCTCAGATTGGCAGTGGTGCTATAACTTTGGAGCAGATTACACCTGAATAAGTTATGGGTGAGGTGAAGGCGTATGGAACTTGTAAGAATTGTAAGAAAAAGTCTACTTTGCATAGTGTGTCTGTTTATAGCAATGATATGTATAAGCCTTTATCAGATTAATTATAATCAGGATAGTAAAGTGTATAAGTATTACAAGGAGATTATCGCAGATTATAATAATATTAAAAATGATAACGTAGCATTTACAGCAGAAAAACTTACTAAAACGTATGAACAATATAAGGAAGAAGACAGCGAATATATAGAGGAAGCTGCTGGACTGATTAAGGAAAAAGAAAAATATATCGAAAGTTATAATGCAGATAACCAGTCAAAGAATTATAACAGAATATTGCAGAGTACACTTTTTGGTAATGACAATAGTTTTTATATACTTAATGCGAATAAACAGATTAAGGATAAGGAAAATCGCCCATCTGTTGATGTAGAAATGGTTAATACAACGGCTGTTGAAAAGCTGGTAACCAACAGAACGATGCCTCTTTTGTATATAATTATATTCACAGTTATTATTATCTATTTTACAGAAGAAACAGATAATGGTGTATTGGTACTTGTAAGAACAAGCAGGCGTGGGCGCATATTACTTCCGATAGTAAGATGTGGCATTATAAATATATAATATTGTACTTTCATTTCTGTACAACGGAATATTGTATGCTATATATGCTCGTGTATATGGAATTTCTGGCGGTGCATATATACAGAATTCCAAGTTGTTTAATATGTTTCCATATGCTATAAGCATTAACCAGTTCTTTGTTCTATATTGTCTGGTATATGCACTGGCAATGTTTACTATAGGGTTATTTATATATTTTGTAATTAATCTTATAAGTAATTATAAAGTTGCTGTTACATTGGTTATAGTAATATTTTTGTGTGAATATCTGCTATATAATAAAATTCAGTATAATAGCCAGTTTAATGCTTTGAAGTACATAAACATAATAAATATATTGTTTTCTGGAACATCTTATCTTGTGTATGAGAACTGGGGAACCAATGGCTTTATAGCAGATATAAGTACTACTACATTTGTTATGACTGCGGTTATATTCCTTATAGGTCTTGTTGGAAATATAGTTGTGTATTCATCAAAGCATACTATCAGAAAGAAGAATATTATTGATATTATGCTTGATAAAATACATATATTGATACAGAAACTGATGTATAAAATGTCGCTTCTTTTAATGGAAATATATTCTTTCGGAGACATACATGTATGATGCTTGATTTATTCAAGAAAATTTTGGAGATCTCAAAGATCTGGATGAGAAAGGATGCGTAGCATTCAAATCATTTATCGGACCAGTGTCACCAGACTACAGTTCATTAAATTATGGACAGGCTTATGAAGCAATGGAAATCATTAAGGAATTTGATGGACGTGCGCCAGATGAAGATGTGGAAGCCTATATAACAGATTTAAGAGATGAGTTAGAAGAAGCAAAGCAGGATGAAGCTGCAATGTTATATAAAAAGGAGGAATTGTTAAAAGAGCAGCGTAACATAGATGCAATGCAGGCGGCAGTTGATTATGTCAATGAAATTAATGATAACAGGTCAGCATCAGCAGTTATAGTTAATCCAGCCAATTATAATGATATACTTGGAGAAAGAATGTATTCTAGTAATGAGAGCGTGAATTTTATAAGTATTATTATAGTTATATTATTATTTGCAGGGGACTATGCTTTTGAAAGGCAGAATAAAATGACAGCCCATATACGTTCATCTAAAGGAAGAGTAAGGTTATGGAATAATAAAATGTTAAAGGTCTTCATAATAACCACATTATTGTGGCTGATATCAACTATAATTAATGTACATAATATATCTGACCGTTATGTATATAACCAGCTTACACAAAGTATATGGTGTTTACAGATGTTTAAGGATTTTCCAGTTAATATAAGTATTCTGGCATATATTATCTGGTGTAGTGTATACAGGCTTATATGGATGCTTGTTGTTGCATTTACAGCTTATATTATATCTTATAGATTTAGCTATAAAGTATCGTTAATGGTTTCATTTGTTATGTTAATACCACACGTTATATATATATTAGGTGTAAACTGGGCGCAAAAGTTTTCAATAGTTGTAGGTATGGATATTAACAGACTGTTTAATACATATGGCTATAACGTAAAAAGCATAACTCTGCTTATTGTAGTATTTGTAATAATACTTGTGATAGCCTGTGCAACATATCGTAAAAATATAAAATAATATTTTTAAATATTATATAGACAGAATATCCATTAAATAAAAGCTATTTGGTATGAGAAGTATGGAGGGTTATTATGGAACTTAAGATTACAGATTTAAAGAAAACATATGGAAATGTCAAAGCTTTGAAAGGGATAAATTATACATTTACGCCGGGAGTATATGGAATACTTGGTGCTAACGGTGCAGGCAAAAGTACGATGATTAATCTGATAACAGATAATGTCAGCCGTGATAAGAATGGCGGAAGCATAATGTATAGTGATGGTGAAGATAATACAGTATCTAAGGAGCTTGTTGATATATTAAAGCTTGGGGCAAAGTTTCGTGGGGTTGTAGGATATATGCCACAGCAACAGGGCTTTTATGAGGAGTTTTCGCCTAAGGCATTTCTTAAGTATATGGCAGAGATAAAAGGTGTTAAGAGTGTAAAGTCTGTTGATGAAGCTGGAAATGTGACCATTAAAAAAGTTAATCAGCAGATAGATGAATTGCTTGAAGTGGTCAATCTTACATCAGTTGCGTATAAGAAGATAGGTGGTTTCTCTGGTGGTATGAAACAGCGTGTACTTCTTGCACAGGCATTGCTGGGTGACCCAAAGATACTTATACTTGATGAACCGACAGCAGGTCTTGACCCTAAGGAAAGAATAGGTATCCGTAATTATATTGCTGAATTATCCAGAGATAAGATTATATTATTCGCAACTCACGTTGTAAGTGATATTGAGTGTATAGCGGATAAAGTGCTTTTGTTAAAGGATGGTGAGATAATTGCAACAGGAACATCTTCACAGCTTATAGAGAATATGCAGGGCAAGGTTGGTGAAGTTGTCTGCACTCTTTCAGATGTAGCTGATTTGCAGGGAAAGTACCATATAGGAAATATCAGGCAGAGAAAGAACGGTATGGTATTAAGGCTTGTCGGAGATGAGCTTCCAGAGGAGGCTGTAAGGGTGGACAATGATATAGATTTAGAGGATGTATATCTTTATTATTTTGAATGATAAATAGAAAATATAATCAATAGTAATAAGCGTGGAAGAAGGTTGTATGATTACAATTTTTTTCCACGTTTTTATATAAATAGGTGAGATGAGGTACAATTCACGCCAAAAAATGACAGTTCACGCCAATGGTATTGAAATGTTCGCTTGGATAGATATACTGAAATTAGTAAAAACAGTTGGAAGAAATGTTGTAGAAATTTAAAAGGCAGAAAATATGAAAATGCTGACAAAGAAAATAGTGGATTGTATATATGTTAACAAGATAATAGAACAGGATATGATAGCTGTATGTGAATATGGTGTTGAACTTGTATTGGCAGGAATAGTTAATATAATTGTAATATTATTCGTAAGTGTTTTGCTACATAGTATGTTATATGGAATTATATTTCTGTTAATATTGATATCAACGAGGGCGTTTATGGGCGGATATCACGCAACTACCCATATTAGATGCAATATTTCAATGGTTTGTATATATATAATATCATTACTAATGTTAAATATTAAATACGATGGTTATGTAATGCTTGTGCATATTCTTACACTTACAGGATATATAGTTATAAGCAGATACGCACCATTAGAAAACTCAAATAAAAGCTTATCGGAACAGCAAAAGAAGAAATATAACAAAATAAGTCAGATTGCATATATTGTGTTACTTGTAATAGCAATGGTGGTTAATTATAAAGACCAGGAGCTCAGTCTTTATATTAATATAATAATGGTTATCGTAGTTGTTTTATTGATAATCGGAAAGGAGAAGAACATATATGATGAAGAAAAAGGTATTAAAAGCAGTTGCTAATATATCAATGTACACAGCAAAAGCGGCTTCTAATTCAGCATCATTTTGGGGATTATATCAGCCTAAGGAACCAAAGAAAGTAGAAAAAGATAAAAAATAAGAAAGGGGTAATTTTTATGAAAGTTAAGAAGATTATAAAGACAGTTATAACAGTATTAGCAGTATTTATAGCGGTGATTATTATTAAGAATCCAGATAAGGCATTAGCAACGCAGACTGGTGAAGATGATGTTTATGCAGAGTTAACGGATGTCCAATTAGATGATTCACATTCTATAAATATATATGCACATACACACGTTTCATATGCATATGATGAAGGTGCATATGGTTGGATAGTGGATGGATATGTAGTTGGTAATGATGGTGTTGGAAGTGATAATGTAAACGTAGAGGTGCTTCAATTAGATGAACAATATGGATATGGAACATCACAATTATGTTTTAAATATTATTTTTATGGACATTCATTTATAAATGATTACCGAGGATATATTTATATATATGTATCTATTGATGAATGGGGCAATCTGGATAGTTGTATAGAGTACAAACCGATATAATGAATAGATATATAAATATAACGTGACAAATATTACATTGATTTAGCATATTAGAAAGAGGTGTATCGGCTATGAAAAAAATAATATTAATAATAATCACGGTAGTGACAATGTTGGGAATATCTGCCTGTGGTGATAAGCAATCTAATCAATCAACAGTAACTGATGATTACAGGTATTCTTCATATACTTATGACGATAATGCACCGCAGTATTATATGGCGGGTTCCGCAGCTGCATCGGAGACTGGATATTATTACATAGACGGTGCACCAGTTATTAATAATAGTAATATGTATATATATTATTATGATATGATTAAAGATATGACGATACCATTATGTTCTAAGGTTGATTGCGACCATAGAACAGATGAATGTGAGGCATATATATCACAGAATATCTGTGTAGGAAGCAAGATATGGTATCATAATGAAAGATTATATATGATTGAGAAAACTGAGGAAAAAGATATACTTGTTTCTTATGATAAGACGATGAGAGATAAGAAGGAAGAGAAGACCTTATCAATAAATGGATTGTCCGTTAATAAAAATAGTAAGAACGCCTGTATAACTAATGGTAAGCTGTATTATGAATTATCAGGAGATAATTCATTGTTTATATGTGCAGTTTCCTTGAATTCAGATGAACAGGCATATGTTGTTAAAGAGTATGTGAGTGAATATAATTATTATGAAAGAGTATCGTTATATCCAATAGAGGATAAGATATATGTGAATTGGTTAAGTGGAGTATCTGCCGATAAAAGCTTATATTATATAGAACAGATAGATATCTCTACAGACAAGGTGAGTAGACTGTGTGATATGAATGAAAAGTACCCTGAAATATCATCAACGATTATAAATTGGAATAGTGAAACGTATTTTGATAAGGATGGCAACTTATATTTTACTTGTGTTGATAAAGATAATTATATGGTTAAAAAGCTTAATATAAGTACAGGAGATATCAAAGATTTGTATGTACAGGAATTACAGCACGAAAAAGACTATGGTTATGTACATTTAAAGAATTATGATGGAAACTATATCTATATATATAAGGGTGTTAATCTGATGGCTTTGAGTGGAAAGCCTCTTGATGAGCAATTTAAAAAATATGATAATTATATTTATATATTAGATACTGATGGTAATATAAAGGATACAGTAATATTAAATAATACGGATGAAAAGGTATCAGGAAATATTAGTGCTGAATTTTATGGAGGAGACGAGCGGTGTCTGCTGATAGGATTTTCCACACACGATATAAAAGGCTTGGAATTATCAGAAGAAGAACAAAATCTTAGAATAAAATTAGAAGACGAAGTATTTAAAAATAAAAAAGGTTTCGTGGATGTTAATGTTTCAGCGATTTTGGATAAATCGCAGATTGGTAGTGGAAATATAACGCTGGAACCAGTTACACCAGAATAAGTTATATAAAAGGGGAATATAGTATTATATTGAATAATAGCAAAGAAATATAGTCAAAGGTAATCAACAAGTGCGGATGAAAGAATTTCTATGGAAGATTTTATGAATATAATGTGTAGATAATAGATAGAATAGGTAAATAACGATATAGATTTGGAATACGCATATCTTTATTATCTTGAATAATAATGATAAAATATTACTGTTTGAAGCAATTCATATTGAGGGGTGATTGTTTTAAACAGTAATATTTTTATATGGAGAGATAAGCATATGATAAGATTAGCAATATGTGATGACGATAATGAAAATATGAGTTATATGAAAGAAAAAATAAATGAAGCATTTATTAAAAGTGGTTATAACGATGAGATAATATATAATCTTTTTAATACAGGAGAAGAACTTGTAAATGCTCATATTGCTAATGAATTAGATATAGTATTTATGGACATTGAACTTGAAAATAAAAGTATTGGGTTTGATGTAGCAAGGATATTGTGCAGACAAAATAAAAACATTGCAATTATATATATGTCCAATCACGACCATTATGTCACTAAGAGTTTTGTATGCAGACCTTTGGGGTTTATAAGAAAAAAATATGCCAGTGAAGACCTTAAAATGGTTATGGATGAGATTAAATTATATCTTGGTGAAGAGTACAGAACAATAACATTTAACAACAATACTAAGAGAGTGGAATTAAATGCTAATGATATATATTCGGTTGAGGTATTTAATCATCAGCTTCGTATTGTTCTTAAAAATAATAAGGATATTACAATTAGAGATCAGATGGTAAAGCATATAGAGGAACTTGAAGAGAATGGCTTTATTCAGGTGAGAAGGGGAATAGTAGTAAATTCAAGGTATATAAAAAACATAAAAGAAGCGAATTTGATTATGGACAATGGAGAAATGTATCCTATTGGGAGGGAAAATG
>OGEP01003799.1_pt1 | contig 10809 bp, 8 predicted proteins | sample 1570721 | NCBI WGS metagenome assembly OGEP01 (sample SAMEA2582131, study PRJEB24529) | metagenome | biome: Human gut stool | place: China | collected 2011 | reverse complement strand
CTCATCTGGGTGCTGATGATGCTCATGGCTGCTCCGTGTCTCATGACCTGAGAGAAAGTGTTGCGGAGGGTGCAGCGGTCGGGCTGCGTTGTGCGGCGTGGGCCTGACGGATGAAAACAATGCCGCGAATTTTTTTATATACCCCATCAAAGGCCGCTATGCCAAGGGGCATGAGAGGTACTTCCTGTTTTTGTGTCGGAAAGCACAAGCTCTTTTCGCTGACGAGAAGGCTGTGCGCGGGTGAGCAGCCGTCTTTTTTCGAAATCAGGGGTGGAATTTTTTTTGCATTTCTGATAGGTAAACTATGTAAAACCCATGAGCGTGTATGGCGTGTATGAACAGAGGCGACCTTGCTCCGCGGGCAGGGGCTTGGTCCACAAAGCCGGAAAGAGAGTTCAACCATGTCTTTGTTATGGAAAGAAGCGTTCACCCTCGGCGATTTTTCTTGGTCGAACACCAACTCTTTTTCTGATATCATCGAAATTACGGATCTTGAGGCGCTCAAACATTTTCTTGATGCGGTACACGTCAAGTTCTGCCTGCTCAAACCGTGGTGCGAAACGGAAAACTATCCGCTGGTCGACTCGCGTGATCTCCTGCCGTCTTTCGAGGCGGAATTGTGGGAATACAAGGGGCTTCCCGGTTTTTCCATGGTGGCGTTCGCCCGGCCTCTGGAAAGTTTCAGCGAAATTTTCCAATATGACATCCTCCATCCGGTCCTCAGCGCGGTGAACACGGCGGAAGGCGCCTCCTGCCCTTTGGAAACGCACGTCATCGCCCGCAACGTCCAGATGTTCCTGAGCCGCCTGCCCAAAAAACTCCAGGATCCTTTCCGTGATCAATTCCGGCGCGTGGATACCGCCGTGCTCGATTATTACCCCGCGCTGATGCCGTACCTGCTGGCGATGGATAGGGCCCACGTGTTCGCCACGGACGTCTACGGGCACTACCACCTCGCGGGGCTTTTCGCTTCATTCCCGTCCGACATGGACGGCGAGATCAAGCGGTTCGGGCTGCGCACCGGCAAGTTCAAGATCGGCGACAACGAAATGTATGAACGCAACCGTACGTTTGTCTGCCAGTTTTTGATGGAACTGTATGGTTTTCCCATTTCCTCGGAACGCCGGACCTCGGCGGCGCTTTTTTCCCGGCGTCTGCACAAGCTCGGCGAGCGGTTCCTGGTGCGCGTGCTCGGGCAGTCCGACCGGACGATCACGACCATCTGGAACAATGGAGAGAACCGGCCCTACCCGCGTGTTGAAAAAATCGCCCTTGTGAAGCTCGACCCTGAGCAGAAGGATTTGATCCGGGCGTGCGAGGAGGGCGGTTTTTTCGTGGACGCCGAAAAACGCGTGGTGATCATCCGCATTTCCTACAAGCAGCACCGTTACAATGCGGACAACGTGCGGCAGGACCGTGCCCTTTCCGTCGAGCGGCAGGAGCTGCTCCACCCGCTTACGGGACGTGTGATGCCGGACGTGAATGTGGTCAAGGATACCAGTACCATGATCCTGCGCCTCAACGACATTGTACGCGGCGAGTATGTGGCCGCGCGGTCTACAAGCGCAATGAACTGGTGGAGAATACGGATACGGACGAAAAGCGCCTCAAGTTCCTGTTCGCGTGGTTGTCCAAGAATCAGCGCCGCATCATCGGGTACAGCGAAGAGTTTTACAACAATACCACCAAGGTACTGGACGCCTACCTCAAAAACCCCGAAAACCAAGAGGCGTTCGCGCTCCTGCACGATCTCAAGCAGGAAGTGATGAGCAAATACGCCTATATCCGTCAGGCGCGCACGGTGCGCTATCTTGAGGATATCGTTGCCCGGAACTACAAGGGGGAACGGCTGACCTACGGCCGTATGCTGCTCGAAGCGATCGAGCTGCTGCGGGATCTCAAATTCGAACTCGGCAACTATTTTGAACCGCTGATGCTGAGCGTGCTCCATTATATGGAAATGATATTGGACGACCGCTACCTGCTCCGGCGCTACATCAATTGCCCGGACGAGAAGCTGAGCAAGGGCGGCGTGGAGATACGCAAGAACTATCGGCGGCTTGTCAGCCTCAGGGACGAATTCGAGTCGGTCCGCAAGTCCCGCCAAAAGCCTGTTACCGAAGGGTAACAGGATATTCGGAGAGCAGGGGCGCTTCCCCAAAAGGAGCGTCTCTTTTGAAGGGGCATTTGACAATCGCCTTCGCCGATGCGAGTTTCCCCGTGCCGCCATATCGGTTCCCGGTATGCGTATCGCGGACTTTTTTTGAAGGAAAACATAATGGCAGAGAACGAAATCCCCGAACCGCCGGACTGGTCCGATGCGCGCACGTTTTTTCTGGAGCCCGATCTGTGGCATGAGCCCTATGAGCTGGATGCCTCGGAGAGCCATCATCTGACCCGCGTGCTGCGTATCCGCGAGGGTGAGGATGTACGCGTTTTGGACGGCAGGGGGCGCGAGGGGCGTTTCCGGGTTTTGCCCTACAAGAAGAACGCCAAGGCCGTGGCCCTGCGGCTTCTCGACGAGTGGACGTATCCCGAACCGGAATCGAAGGTCATCCTTGCGGCGGGCTGGACAAAAGCCGCGCGCCGGGGCTGGATTCTGGAAAAGGCCGTGGAGTTTGAAGCCAGCGGGATCTGGTTGTGGCAGGCTGAGCGGAGCCAGTTCCCCGTGCCCTCGGACATCAAGGAGTCATGGCAAGGCCAGCTTGCCGCCGGAGCCAAGCAGTGCCGCAATCCGTGGCTGCCCGAGTTGCGGACCATGCCCGGCGGCGTGGACGAACTCATCGCGTTGGCCGAGGAGCTTGGCTGTGAGCATCGGCACGTTCTTGTCGAGAGCGGGCACAAGTCGGTCATGTCGCTGACTCCGGATACGCTGGGGCAGCCCGGCAGGACTCTTTGCGTGGTCGGTCCCGAAGGCGGCTTTACGGCGCAGGAAGTGGAGAAGCTCACCCGTGCGGGGTTCCTGCCCGCGACGCTTGGCGAGCGCGTTTTACGCTGGGAGACCGCCGCCGTGTTGTGTCTCGGCCTTCATTGGTGGAAGCGCCAGCTTGGCGGGAAGTAGGCAGGAAGACCGGGGGAGGAAACTTTCTGGAGAAAGTTTCCTCCCCCGGACCCCCACCTTCAAAGACTTTTGACCTTATCGAATCCCTGTTTCCAGCCTTCGCCGGAAATGGGGAAGCTTTTTTTGAAATGGATTCAAAACATTCAGGATATGCGGCGGACACCCGTAGAGCCGCAGTGACGAGCCCGGATGAAACGGGCATGGGCTGAAGACTGCCGGCCCTGATGCGCTGAAAAACCCTGCCCGCAATACGTGTTCCTTACGGCAGACGCAAGAGCGCGTCCCGAAGCTACCTTAAACGGACTGCAACCGCTGATAAAAAACAGGCATGGGGGGACGTGGAGCGGTGTGCCCTTCACCGGCAAGGCGTCATTCCTTCTTTTTCGAAACGATGCCCTCAAGCTTGCTCATCTTCTCGCGGAGGCTGAGCAGAACAATGCGATCCTGCGGCTGGATGACGGTCTGGCCGGAAGGGATGAACGCCTCGCCGCCCCGGATGACCCCGAGCAGAAGTATCCCCTTGGGCAGGCCAAGCTCATGCACACGCTTCCCGGCGACAAGGGATTCCTCATCCACCAGAGCCTCGAGCATTTCAGCGGCGTCGCCGCCCACGGAGACGCTGGAAAGCACCTTCCCTTGCCGGATATACTGCAAAATACTGTTCACGGCGGACAAGCGGGGGCTCACGCTGTGCGCGATGCCGATGGCTTCCACGAGGGGGAGGTAGGCGGCCTTGTTCACGCGGGCCACGGTTTCCTTCACGCCGAGGGATTTCGCCAGCAGGCAGGACAGGATGTTCGATTCCTCGTCGCCCGTCACCGCGATGAAGGCGTCCATCTGATCAATATGCTCTTCCTGCAGGAGGGACTTGTCCGTGCCGTCGCCGTGCAGGACCAGCGTACCCTGCAGCTGGTCCGCCAGCTGTTCGCAGCGCTCCTCGCTGATGTCGATGAGCTTGGTGTCCACGCCCTTGTTCTCAAGGAGCCGCGCCAGACGCAGGCCGATGTTCCCGCCGCCCACGATGCAGGCCGTGCCGAGGCTGCCCCGTGTCTTGTGCAGCGCCCGCAGCAGTGCCCGCTGGCTGGTGGGCTTGTAGGCGAAATAGACGGTGTCCCCCGCCTTGATGACGTCGGAGCCGGAAGGGACGATGAGCTTCTGGCCACGGGCGATGGCCCCGACCATGATGCCGTCGTCCTGCACGATCTCCCGAAAACGGGTCAGCGGCTGCTCAATGAGCGGGCCGCTCTCCACGCGCATCCCGACCATACGGATGAACCCGTCGGCGAGCTGGCCGTACTCCACGGCTCCGGGCAGCGTGAGAAGGCGCTCGATGGAGCGGACGATCTCCTGCTCCGGGTTGATGAGCATACTGATTTGCAGGGACCCGCTGCCGAGCAACTGGGGATAGGCGGTGTACTCTTCCGTGCGTATCCGTGCCAGTTTCATGGCTTTCGGGGCGATGGTGTTGGCGAACAGGCAGGCGACGATATTGGTTTCGTCGCTGTCGGTCACGGCCAGAAAAATAGCGGCGTCGCCCGCCCCCGCATTCTTGAGAACCGATGGGATGGAGCCGGACCCGAGCACGGTCTGCACGTCCATGTTGTCTTCTATCCTGCGGAGCTTGTCCGGGTTCTGGTCAATAACCACAACCTGCTTCTGCTCTTCGGACAGGCGTTGCGCAATGTGGAACCCCACTTCCCCCGCTCCCACGATGACGATCTTGAGTTCTTCAACCTTCTGGGGAGCACGACGAAACAGCATAAAGCCTCCAACAACGCCTATAGGATGGATTTTGCTCTGAAACAACAGTTCATCGCAAGGATTCAGACTACCGCAGTGTAGCGTAAAACATCCGGGGGGAAAACTAGAAAAAGCGCCCGCAACCCGCATGAGCACTCGCCAACCCGACCTTTACGCTTGCCTTCTCAACGCAGCCATTTTAAAAGAATGTACTATTCATCCTTTCTGCTTTTATGGAGCCTCCACTGCTATGGACATCCCTCTTCTTCCGGACATCGTCGCCATTTTCTGCCTTTCCATCGGCGTCCTGCTCGTCTGCCACCAGGTCAAAATCCCGCCCATCGTGGGGTTCCTGCTGACCGGCGTCCTGTGCGGCCCCACGGCCCTGGGGCTCGTCCAGAACCCCCACGCGGTCGAACTGCTGGCGGAGATCGGCGTGGTCCTGCTGCTGTTCTCCATCGGCCTTGAAATGTCCGGCGAAGAACTCATGCGCCTGAAACGCCCCGTGTTCGTCGGCGGCACGGCGCAGGTGGTGCTGACCGTCGGCGCGTTCATGTGCCTCGGCGTGCTCACGGGCCAGACGTGGCAGCAAAGCATGATGTACGGCTTCCTCGCCTCCCTGTCCTCCACCGCCATCGTGCTCAGCCGCCTCCAGCAGAAGGCGCAGTCCGAATCCCCCCAGGGCAGGCTCGACTTTTCCGTGCTCATCTTTCAGGACATCGCCGTCGTCCCCATGATGCTCGCCATCCCGATCCTCGCTGGGCGGGGGGACACGGACCTCGGGGGGATGCTCGTCTCCGCCGGGCGGACGCTGGTGATCCTCGTAGGCGGCTGGGTCCTCGCCCGCCATGTGGTCCCCCGCATCATGCAGCTCGTGCTCCGTACCCGGAGCAAGGAGCTCATGCTCATGACCGTGCTCGGCCTGTGCTTCGCCATCGCCCTCGGCACGGCCTCGCTCGGCCTCTCCCTTGCCCTCGGCGCGTTCCTCGCCGGGCTCCTGCTCTCCGGATCGGAATACAGCCTCAACGTCCTCGAAGGCATCCTCCCCTTCAAGGACGTCTTCACCAGCCTGTTCTTCATCTCCGTGGGTATGCTGCTCGACGTGGGCTTCCTCGTGCACCATCTGGACAAGGTGTTCCTCTTCGCGGCCCTGCTCATCTTCCTGAAATCCATCCTGTCCCTGCCGCCCATGCTGCTGGTGGGGTACCCCCTGCGCGTCTCCATCCTCGCCGCCATGAGCCTCGCGCAGATCGGGGAATTCTCCTTCGTGCTGGCCCGTTCCGCCGTGAACAGCGGCCTCATGGACAACGACGGGTACCAGATGTTCCTCGCGGCGAGCATCGTGACCATGATGCTGACCCCCACGGTCATGGAAATCGCGCCCAAGGTCGCCTCCTTCGTGAGCCGCCACATGCACATGCCCGTCGATGAGGAAGCCGCCGCCCAAAAGGACGAATCCCTCAAGGATCATTTGATCATCGTAGGGTTCGGCGTGGGCGGCAAGCATCTGGCCCGCACGGCGCGCGAGGCGGGCATCCCCTACGTCATCCTTGAAATGAATCCCGATACCGTGTCGCGCTACGGCGGCAAGGAACCCATCCACGGCGGCGACGCCTCCAAGCCCCTCGTGCTGGAACACTTCGGCATCCAGAGCGCGCGCGTCATCGCCGTCGTGATTTCCGACCCCTCCGCCGTCCGGGCCATCACCGCCGTGGCCCGGAAGCTCAACCCCAAAGTGCACATCGTGGTACGTACCCGCTTCCTCGGCGAAGTGGACGCCCTCCGGCGGCTTGGTGCCAACGACGTCATCCCCGAGGATTTCGAAACGTCCATCGAAATCTTCTCCCGCGTGCTCGGGCACTATCTCGTCCCGCGCCAGACCATCGAACGGTTCGTGAACAGCATCCGGCACGAATACTACAACATGGCCCGACAGCTCCGCATGACCGGTATGGATCTGCCCTCCCTCGCTGATGAGGTCCTCACCGGCCTTGAAGTGGTGGCCTGCAAGGTCGAACCAGGCTGCGCCCTCGACGGCAAGCGCCTGATGGATACCTCGCTCCGCAAGAAATACGGCGTCACCGTCGTCGGCATCCGCCACGCCGGGCAGATCATCCCGTCGCCCGGAGGGGACGCCTTCCTCCACGGCGACGATACGGTATTCCTCTTCGCCTCCCCCGCCTCCCTCACGACCGTCATGCCCTTCTTCCGCACCAATCCCGAGCCGGAAAGAGCCGAAGATTTGTAGGGACAGCATTCCTCCGCAGCAACTCAAAAAATCCAGACACGTTGCAGCAAAAAATACGGCATCCCCGAGAACGGTGACTCCGGGAAACTTCCAACAAGGCCCGGGCCGCCAAGCCGCCGCTACTGCGGCCCGCCCCGTTTACGAAAATCTTTGAAGGAAAAGGGGTGGGGTTTGGGGAGGGGAAAGGGAAGCGTGGGGGGGCTCCCCCCTTCTTCAGAAAGTTTCCCTTTCCCCTCCCCAATCTTCACCTCCCCCCACACCTCCAGAGCTTGCGTGCGGAAACGGGCGGGTTTATAGTTGCAGGCTGGCGGCGGCCTGCGGGCCGGAGCCGGGACGTTGTAAAGCATTCCACCGGCAAGGCCGGCTGTCGGGCATCTCCCCAGAGAGGCGAGCGGCCCCAAAACATAGAGGGATATTTGATGAAAACGGCACAGGAAATACGGGCTATGATGCGCGGGGGCAACGCCACGATCGGTACGTGGCTCCAGTTCCCTTCGGCGGACGTTGCGGAAGTGATGGGCGCATCCGGTTACGACTGGGTGGCTGTGGACATGGAACACGGCGCGTTCACGCGGGCCATCCTGCCGGACGTGTTCCGCGCCATCGAACGGGGCGGCTCCACGCCTTTCGCGCGCATCGCGCAGGCTGAACTGCGGCCCATCAAGGACGCGCTGGACTCCGGCGCGCAGGGGCTCGTCTTCCCCATGATCGAATCCCGCGAGCAGCTCGACCGGGCCATCAGCCTCTCGCTGTACCCAGACGCGGGCGGCAGCCGGGGCGTGGGCTACTCCCGCGCCAACATGTACGGCAGGGATTTCGATCCCTACCGCGTGGATGTGGCGAAGGATATCCTCCTCGTCGCGCAGATCGAGCATATCCGCGCCGTGGATCAGCTCGACGCCATCCTGTCCCACCCCCGCCTCGACGCGATCATGGTCGGCCCGTATGACCTTTCCGGCTCGATGGGCCTCACCGGGCAGTTCGATCACCCCGATTTCGTCGCCGTGATGGCCCGCATCAACGAAGCCTGCAAGCGCCACAACATGCCCATGGGCAACCACGTCGTGCAGCCCGAGCCCGAACGCCTCGCCAAGTGCATCGCCGACGGCTACCGGTTCATCGCCTACGGCATCGACGCGGTGTTCCTCCTCCACGGCTGCGCCTGCCCGAAACGCTAAAAAACTGGGGCGGGGAAGGGAGCCCTTTGAAAAGGGCTTCCCTTCCCTGCCCCAGACCCCACCCCTTCCCTCCTAAACTTTTCGGTTTTGGGACGGGGAATAGACAAGGAAATGTGCATGAAAATCGTTTTCTTCGGCGGTTCCGGCTTTTTGGGATCGCACGTATGCGACAAGCTTTCCGATGCGGGCCATGACGTCACCATCGTCGACCTGCGCCCCTCCCCCTACCTGCGCCCGGACCAGAAGATGGTCACGGGGAGCCTGCTGGACGAGGATCTGGTCAATACCGTCGTGAGCGGCGCGGACGCCGTGTTCGACTTCGCGGGCCTCGCCGACATCGGGGAATCCAACCAGAAGCCCGTGGAAACCGCCCGCATCAACGTCCTCGGCAACGTCATCCTGCTCGAAGCCTGCCGCAAAGCCGGGGTCAAGCGCTACGTCTTCGCCAGCACGCTGTACGTGTACGGCAAGTCCGGCGGCTTCTACCGGTGCAGCAAACAGGCGTGCGAACTGTACATCGAAAATTATCACGACATGTTCGGCCTCGAATACACGATCCTGCGCTACGGTTCGCTCTACGGCCCCCGCGCCGACCGCCGCAACGCGATCAACCGTTTCGTGGCCGAAGCGCTGGAAAAGGGCACGATCACCTATTACGGCGCGCCCACGGCCCTGCGCGAATACATCCACGTCGAGGACGCCGCCCTCAGCACCGTGGAAATCCTCGGGCCGGAATACGCCAACCAGAACATCGTGCTCACCGGCGACCAGCCCATGCAGGTGGGCGACCTGTTCCGCATGATCGAGGAAATGCTCGGCAAGCCCATTGAAATCAAGTACCAGCACGACCCCAACAGCGGGCACTACCAGATCACGCCGTACGCCTTCATGCCCAAGGTGGGCCGCAAAATGACCCCGCACCTGTCCACCGAACTCGGACAGGGCGTGCTCAAGGTCATGGAAGAAATCCATCAGGAACTGCACCCGGACCTCAAGGAGCTCGGCGGGTACCTGATGGTGGACAAAGCCGACTAACCGACACCGCTCAGGAGACGCCTCATGAATATCATCGCCATTATCCCCGCCCGCATGGGTTCCAGCCGCTTTCCCGGAAAACCCCTTGCCGACATCCACGGCATCCCGATGGTCGGCCATGTGACCATCCGTACCGCCATGTGCAAAGAACTGTCCTCCACATGGATCGCCACCTGCGATCAGGTCGTGATGGACTACGCCGCCTCCGCCGGGCTCAAAGCCGTGATGACCGCCGACACCCATGTCCGCTGCACGACCCGTACCGCCGAAGCCATGCTCAAGATTGAGGAAATGACCGGGCAGCGCGCCGACATCGTGGTCATGGTGCAGGGTGACGAACCCATGATCACCCCCGACATGATCGACGCCGCCGTCGAACCCATGCTCAAGGATCCGTCCATCAACGTCGTGAACCTCATGGCCGACCTCGCCACCGAGAAAGAATTTGAAGATCCCAACGAAGTGAAGGTTGTGACCGACCTGAACGGCGACGCCCTCTACTTCTCCCGCGAGCCCATCCCGTCCCGCCGCAAGGGAACCCCTCACGTGCCCATGCACAAACAGGTCTGCATCATCCCCTTCCGCCGCGACTATCTGCTCAAATTCAACGCGATGGACGAGTGCCCGCTGGAAATCATCGAATCCGTCGACATGATGCGCATTCTCGAACACGGCGAAAAGGTCCGCATGGTCCCCACCGACAAGCGGACCCTCAGCGTCGACACGCAGGAGGACCTCGAACGCGTCCGCGAAATGATGAGGGACGACGCCCTGCGTATCAGCTACACGAAGTAACGGGAAGTTGAGGAAGAAGGAACCGGGGGAGGAGAGAAGGAGCCCTTTGAAAAAGTCTCCTGTTCCCCTCCACCGCCCTCCCCTCATCCTCCCAAACGTTTCGACTGGTGGGGAGGCCGCGCGGCGGCTTTCCCCCTTTTTATTCACACCAGCCCGCCTTTTCAGAACCCTCCGGGGGACGCCGCTACGCGCCCCCATCCATCATCCACCCATAGCCGGGTCAAGGGGGCGCTGCCCCCCTTGCGGGTACAAGCCCGCCGGAGGCATATCACCATGAAACACTTCCTCGAAGAACTCTGCATCGCCGCACTGGCGTGGATTCCGACGGCCGCGGGAATGGGCGCGCGCCTGCTCTTGTGGCGCCCTCTGTTCAAACGCTGCGGCAGGGCCAGGTTCGGCACAGGCATCGCCATGCAGGGCTGCAAAAACATGAGCCTCGCGGACGGCGTGCGCATCGGCAGGGGCTGCCAGCTCTATGCCGAGGGCGGGACGCTGGACATGGGCGAGGACGCGGCCTTGAGCCCCGGCGTGACCGTGGACGCCTCGGGCGGGCTTATCCGCATCGGCAAACAGGTGGCCATCGGCCCCGGAACCGTTTTGCGCGCCGCCAACCATTGTTTTGATAGCCTTGAAAAGCCTATCATGCTACAGGGTCACCTGTACGGAGAAATCGTCATCGAGGATGACGTCTGGATCGCGGCGAACTGCACCATCACCCCCGGAACCCGCATCGGGCACGGGGCCGTGGTCGG
>OGEP01003791.1_pt1 | contig 10833 bp, 19 predicted proteins | sample 1570721 | NCBI WGS metagenome assembly OGEP01 (sample SAMEA2582131, study PRJEB24529) | metagenome | biome: Human gut stool | place: China | collected 2011 | reverse complement strand
GCTACAAAACGCTTCCGTCTTGTAGAAGTTGTGGAAGAAGCTGTTATTATCTAATAAAACTAAAAGGAGACAATTGAAATGATTCAACAAGAAAGTCGCTTAAAAGTTGCTGATAATAGCGGTGCTCGTGAAATCTTGACTATCAAAGTTCTTGGTGGTTCAGGACGTAAATTCGCTAACATCGGCGACGTTATCGTTGCAACTGTTAAACAAGCTACACCAGGTGGAGCTGTTAAAAAAGGTGATGTTGTTAAAGCTGTTATCGTTCGTACAAAAACTGGTGCTCGCCGTCCAGACGGTTCATACATCAAGTTTGATGATAACGCTGCAGTAATCATCCGCGATGACAAAACTCCTCGTGGAACTCGTATCTTTGGCCCTGTTGCACGTGAATTGCGTGAAGGTGGATACATGCGTATCGTATCTTTGGCGCCAGAAGTACTTTAATCTGAATTAACACAAACTTAGTCCCCTGAAATGTTCAGGGTGCCCATTAGGGCGTAAGAAATAATAGGAGAAATACTCAAATGTTTGTAAAAAAAGGCGATAAAGTTCGCGTTATTGCTGGTAAAGACAAAGGAACTGAAGCAGTAGTTCTTAAAGCTCTTCCAAAAGTAAACAAAGTTGTTGTTGAAGGTGTTGCAATCATCAAAAAACACCAAAAACCATCAGCTGAAAACCCTCAAGGTGCTATCGTGGAAAAAGAAGCACCAATCCACGCTTCAAACGTTCAAGTTCTTGACAAGAACGGAGTAGCTGGACGTGTAGGTTACAAAGTTGTTGACGGCAAAAAAGTTCGTTACAACAAAAAATCAGGCGAAGTGCTTGACTAATCACGAAGGAAAGGAGAAAGTATTAAATGGCTAACCGTCTTAAAGAAAAATACACTAACGAAGTAATTCCAGCTTTGACTGAAAAATTCAATTATTCTTCAGTTATGGCTGTGCCAAAAGTTGATAAAATCGTTATCAACATGGGTGTTGGTGAAGCTGTAAACAACGCTAAAACTCTTGAAAAAGCTGCTGCTGAGTTGGCACTTATTTCAGGTCAAAAACCATTGATTACTAAAGCTAAGAAATCAATCGCTGGCTTCCGTCTTCGTGAAGGTGTAGCGATCGGTGCTAAAGTTACCCTTCGTGGTGAACGCATGTACGAATTCTTGGATAAATTGGTATCAGTATCACTTCCACGTGTTCGTGACTTCCATGGTGTTCCAACTAAATCATTTGATGGACGTGGTAACTACACACTTGGTGTTAAAGAACAACTTATCTTCCCAGAAATCAACTTCGACGATGTTGATAAAGTACGTGGTATGGATATCGTTATCGTAACTACTGCTAACACTGACGAAGAAGGTCGTGAATTGCTTAAAGGCCTTGGAATGCCTTTTGCAAAATAATCTAGGAGGTAAATAAATTGGCTAAAAAATCAATGATTGCTAAGAACAAACGCCCTGCGAAGTTCTCTACGCAAGCTTACACTCGTTGCGAACGTTGTGGACGTCCACACTCAGTTTATCGCAAATTTAAACTTTGCCGTGTTTGCTTCCGTGAATTGGCTTACAAAGGTCAAATTCCAGGTGTTACCAAAGCTTCTTGGTAAAAACATGGTACATTTAAGTTAGTTTCACCTAATTTGAATGTATTTAACACAATCTGAGCCTAGCTCAATCATTAACTAGCAAGTGAATTATTCAAACTACTAGTAAGAGGAGAAAATATAAAATGGTTATGACTGACCCAATTGCAGATTTCTTGACACGTATTCGTAACGCTAACCAAGCTAAACACGAAGTACTTGAAGTACCTGCATCAAACATTAAAAAAGGTATCGCTGAAATCCTTAAACGTGAAGGTTTCGTAAAAAATGTTGAAGTTATCGAAGATGACAAACAAGGTATCATCCGCGTATTCTTGAAATACGGACAAAACGGTGAACGTGTTATCACTAACTTGAAACGTATTTCTAAACCAGGTCTTCGTGTTTACTCTAAACGTGAAGATGTTCCTAAAGTTCTTAACGGACTTGGAATCGCGATCATCTCTACTTCAGAAGGTCTTTTGACTGATAAAGAAGCTCGTCAAAAGAACGTTGGTGGAGAAGTTATCGCTTACGTTTGGTAAGAAGCTGATACTAAGCACTTATCTCAAATGATTTGTGCGAGTTTCGTTGATTATATTCTATGAAACTCATCCCCGTGAAAACTAGTCACTTTGTGGCTTGATAATCTAACAGGAGAATTAAATACTATGTCACGTATTGGTAATAAAGTTATTACTTTGCCTGCTGGTGTTGAAGTAACAAACAACGATAACGTTGTTACTGTTAAAGGACCTAAAGGCGAACTCACTCGTGAGTTTAACAAAAACATTGAAATCAAAGTTGAAGGCAATGAAGTTACACTTCACCGTCCAAACGACTCAAAAGAAAACAAAACAATCCACGGTACTTCACGTGCAAACTTGAACAACATGGTTGTTGGTGTTTCTGAAGGTTTCAAAAAAGAACTTGAAATGCGCGGTGTCGGATATCGTGCGCAACTCCAAGGAACAAAACTTGTTCTTTCAGTTGGTAAATCTCACCAAGACGAAGTTGAAGCTCCAGAAGGTATTACTTTTGAAGTACCATCTGCAACTTCAATCGTTGTAAGTGGTATTAACAAAGAAGTTGTTGGTCAAACAGCAGCTTACATCCGTAGCCTTCGTTCACCAGAACCTTACAAAGGTAAAGGTATCCGTTACGTTGGTGAATACGTACGTCGTAAAGAAGGTAAAACTGGTAAATAATAGGATTTTATCCTTATGGCAATTCTTTGTGGATTGTCTCTTTACCAAAAGCTCTCATGAGCTAGCATTATAATTAAGAGGTGAAAATTGTGATTTCGAAACCAGATAAAAACAAACTCCGCCAAAAACGCCACCGTCGCGTTCGCGGAAAACTCTCTGGAACTGCTGATCGCCCACGTTTGAACATTTTCCGTTCTAATACAGGCATCTACGCTCAAGTTATTGATGACGTAGCGGGTGTAACGCTCGCAAGTGCATCAACTCTTGATAAAGAAGTTTCTAAAGGAACTAAAACAGAACAAGCCGTTGTTGTCGGTAAACTTGTTGCTGAACGCGCAGTAGCTAAAGGTATTTCTGAAGTGGTGTTTGACCGCGGTGGATATCTCTATCACGGACGTGTTAAAGCTTTGGCTGACTCAGCTCGTGAAAACGGATTGAAATTCTAATAGGGAGGACACTTAATAATGGCATTTAAAGATAATGCAGTAGAACTTGAAGAACGCGTAGTTGCTATCAACCGTGTTACTAAAGTTGTAAAAGGTGGACGCAACATGCGTTTTGCTGCTCTTGTTGTTGTTGGTGACCGTAATGGTCGCGTAGGATTTGGTACTGGTAAATCTCAAGAGGTTCCAGAAGCTATCCGTAAAGCAGTTGAAGCAGCTAAGAAAAACCTTATCGAAGTTCCTATGGTTGGTACAACTATTCCTCACGAAGTTCGTTCAGAATTTGGTGGAGCGAAAGTATTGTTGAAACCAGCTGTTGAAGGGGCTGGGGTTGCCGCTGGTGGTGCAGTTCGTGCCGTCATCGAATTGGCTGGTGTTGCTGATGTAACATCTAAATCACTCGGTTCAAACACTCCAATCAACATCGTTCGTGCGACTGTTGAAGGATTGAAACAACTTAAACGTGCTGAAGAAGTTGCGGCTCTTCGTGGCATCTCAGTATCTGACTTGGCATAAGAAAGGAGATAACAATGGCTCAAATTAAAATTACTTTGACTAAGTCTCCAATCGGACGCAAACCAGAACAACGTAAAACAGTTGTTGCTCTTGGACTTGGTAAATTGAATAGCTCAGTTGTTAAAGAAGACAACGCTGCTATCCGTGGTATGGTCAACGCAGTATCTCACTTGGTAACTGTAGAAGACGTTAAATAAAAATTGATTTAAGTCGTGAGGGTTACCTTGCGACTTAAACTGAATTTCATGTATAGGCGAGTTTCTAATCAAGCTACCTTACTTGGTTAGAGGCGCTAGCATTTTACAAAAAGAGGAGAAAATAATAATGAAACTTCATGAATTGAAACCTGCTGAAGGTTCTCGTAAAGTCCGCAACCGTGTAGGTCGTGGTACTTCATCTGGTAACGGTAAAACTTCAGGCCGTGGTCAAAAAGGTCAAAAAGCTCGTAGCGGTGGTGGCGTACGTCCAGGATTTGAAGGTGGACAAACTCCATTGTTCCGTCGTCTTCCAAAACGCGGATTCACTAACATCAACGCTAAAGAATACGCACTTGTAAACCTTGATCAATTGAACGTCTTTGAAGATGGTACAGAAGTAACTCCAGCAGTTCTTAAAGAAGCTGGAATCGTTCGTGCTGAAAAATCAGGCGTTAAAGTTCTTGGTAACGGCGAATTGACTAAGAAATTGACTGTTAAAGCAGCTAAATTCTCAAAATCTGCTGAAGCAGCTATCACTGCTAAAGGTGGTTCAATCGAAGTCATCTAATGAGGGGTAACTCATTATGTTCTTTAAACTATTAAAAGACGCATTGAAAGTCAAAAACGTTCGTAATAAGATTTTATTTACAATCTTCATTATTTTCGTTTTTCGTGTAGGGACCCATGTAACAGTTCCTGGTATCAATGCGGAAAGTTTGAAACAATTAAGTGATTTACCTTTCTTGAACATGCTTAACTTGGTGTCTGGTAATGCCATGAATAACTTCTCAATCTTCTCGATGGGGGTTAGTCCTTACATTACAGCATCAATCATCGTCCAACTTTTGCAGATGGATATCTATCCGAAATTTGTGGAGTGGGGCAAACAAGGGGAAGTTGGTCGTCGTAAATTGAACCAAGCGACTCGCTATATTACTCTTGTTTTAGCCTTTGTTCAATCGATTGGTATTACAGCAAGTTTTAATACTCTCTCATCAATTTCATTGGTTAAAACACCAAATGTTTCAACCTACCTATTGATTGGGACAATTCTAACTGCTGGTAGCATAATTGTGACATGGCTTGGTGAACAAATCACAGATAAAGGTTTTGGTAATGGTGTGTCAATGATTATCTTTTCAGGGATCATTGCTTCTATTCCAAAAATGTTCTCAACGATTTACGAGGATTTCTTTGTCAATGTTCGTTCAGGAGAATTGACTCGTTCATATATCATAGTTGCTTTGTTAATTGTGGTAGGTTTGGCGATTGTCTTCTTTACGACATTTGTTCAACAGGCAGAATATCAAATTCCAATTCAATATACTAAATTGGTTCAAGGGGCTCCAACGAGTTCTTACCTTCCATTGAAAGTAAATCCAGCTGGTGTTATTCCCGTTATCTTTGCTAGCTCGATTACAACAATTCCTAGTACTATTCTTCCATTCTTCTCGAAGGTTACATGGTTATCACACTTACAAGGACTACTCTCGTATAATACACCTAGTGGAATGATTACTTATGCGATATTGATTATCTTATTCTCATTCTTCTACACATTTGTCCAAGTAAATCCTGAAAAAACTGCTGAAAATCTTCAAAAGAATGGGTCTTACATTCCTAGTGTTCGTCCAGGTCGTGAGACTGAAAAGTACATGTCTTCATTGCTTAAGAGATTGGCAACAATCGGGGCTGTATTTCTCGCGTTTATTTCATTGGCTCCAATTGCGGCTCAACAGTTTATGCACCTTACAAGCTCAATCGCGCTTGGTGGTACATCTCTCTTGATCTTGATTTCAACTGGTATCGAAGGTATGAAACAACTCGAAGGTTACCTATTGAAACGTCAGTACGTTGGATTTATGAATCTTGAAGACTAAGTCTTCTCATGAACAATTGAGAGGGAAAGAAAGGTTACTTTCTGTCCCTTCTCTTTTGTTTTTTGATAACTCTACCAATGTGTTAAAACCTTGATAGAGTTATTTGAAAACAAAAATAAGGAGTTCGTAAGATGAATCTTTTAATTATGGGTCTACCAGGTGCTGGTAAAGGGACTCAAGCTGCAAAAATTGTTGAAGAATTTGGTGTAGCTCACATCTCAACTGGTGATATGTTCCGTGCTGCTATGGCTAACCAAACAGAAATGGGAACTTTGGCCAAATCATTCATCGATAAAGGTGAATTGGTACCAGATGAAGTAACAAACGGAATCGTTAAAGAGCGTTTGGCTCAAGACGACATTAAGGAAAAAGGATTCCTTTTGGATGGTTTTCCTCGCACGATCGAACAAGCTCATGCCTTGGATCAAATCTTGGTTGATCTTGGTTTGGAGCTCGATGGAGTAATCAATATCGAAGTGGATCCATCTTGCCTTCTTGAACGCTTGAGTGGTCGTATTATTCACCGCGAAACAGGTGAAACTTACCATAAAGTATTCAACCCACCAGCTGACTACAAGGAAGAAGACTATTACCAACGTGAAGATGACAAACCAGAAACAGTAAAACGTCGCTTGGATGTGAATATTGCTCAAGGTGAGCCGATTCTTGCTCATTATCGTGGAAAAGGATTGGTACATGATATTGAAGGAAATCAAGACATCAACGACGTCTTCAAAGATATCCAAAAAGTCTTGGAGAATTTGAAATAAAAACGTTTTAGTCACTTGCAATATTTGACAACAAGTGATACAATTAGTTAGTCTGACTTATAATTGTTACCTCTGTGCTCAGAGGAATGAATCGAAATTTATGGAGGTACTTTTGCGTGGCAAAAGACGATGTGATTGAAGTAGAAGGCAAAGTAGTTGATACTATGCCGAATGCTATGTTTACGGTTGAACTTGAAAATGGACATCAGATTTTAGCAACAGTTTCTGGTAAAATTCGTAAAAACTATATTCGTATTTTAGCGGGAGATCGTGTTACAGTGGAGATGAGTCCGTACGATTTGACACGTGGACGTATCACATACCGCTTTAAATAATCGAAAAACTTGGAGGGATAAAAATGAAAGTAAGACCATCGGTCAAACCAATTTGCGAATACTGTAAAGTAATTCGTCGTAATGGTCGTGTTATGGTAATTTGCCCAGCAAATCCAAAACACAAACAACGTCAAGGATAAGATAGAAAGGAGAAAACATGGCTCGTATTGCTGGAGTTGACATTCCAAATGACAAACGTGTAGTAATTTCATTGACTTATGTGTACGGTATCGGACTTCCAACATCTAAGAAAATCCTTGCTGCTGCAGGTGTTTCTGAAGATATTCGTGTTCGCGATCTTACACCAGATCAAGAAGATGCTATCCGTCGTGAAGTTGACGCAATCAAAGTTGAAGGTGACCTTCGTCGTGAAGTAAACTTGAACATCAAACGCTTGATGGAAATCGGTTCATACCGTGGTATCCGTCACCGTCGTGGACTTCCAGTTCGTGGACAAAACACTAAAAACAATGCTCGCACTCGTAAAGGTAAAGCTGTTGCGATTGCAGGTAAGAAAAAATAAAATAAAATAAGGAGGTAAAAATCTTGGCTAAACCAACACGTAAACGTCGTGTGAAAAAGAATATCGAATCTGGTATTGCTCATATTCACGCTACATTTAACAACACAATTGTTATGATTACTGATGTGCATGGTAACGCAATCGCTTGGTCATCTGCAGGTGCACTTGGATTTAAAGGTTCTCGTAAATCTACACCATTTGCTGCTCAAATGGCATCAGAAGCTGCTGCAAAAGCTGCTCAAGAACACGGACTTAAATCTGTTGAAGTAACTGTTAAAGGTCCTGGTTCAGGTCGTGAGTCTGCTATTCGTGCACTTGCTGCTGCTGGTCTTGAAGTAACTGCAATCCGCGATGTAACTCCTGTACCACACAATGGTGCTCGTCCTCCAAAACGTCGCCGTGTATAATCATCAACAATTACACAGCTTTTCGTTTAAGAGGGAGTATAGCAAATGATTGAGTTTGAAAAACCAAATATAACAAAAATTGATGAAAACAAAGATTATGGCGTGTTTGTCGTAGAACCACTTGAACGTGGCTATGGTACAACACTTGGAAACTCACTTCGTCGTGTACTTCTAGCTTCACTTCCAGGTGCGGCTGTTACTTCAATCAACATTGAAGGTGTACTCCACGAATTTGATACAGTTCCAGGAGTCCGTGAAGACGTTATGCAAATTATTCTTAACGTTAAAGGAATCGCCGTTAAATCTTACGTCCAAGACGAAAAGATTATTGAACTTGATGTAGAAGGACCTGCAGAAGTAACTGCTGGAGATATTCTTACTGATAGTGACATCGAAATTGTAAACCCTGATCATTATCTATTTACGATCGGAGAAGGAGCATCTTTGAAAGCAACGCTTACTGTAAACAGTGGACGTGGTTATGTTCCAGCTGATCAAAACAAAAAAGATGATGCACCAGTGGGAACACTTGCTGTAGATTCAATCTATACGCCAGTGACAAAAGTCAATTACCAAGTTGAACCAGCACGCGTTGGTAGCAACGATGGCTTTGACAAGCTAACCCTTGAAATTTTGACAAATGGGACAATCATTCCAGAAGATGCCTTAGGTTTGTCTGCCCGTATTTTGACAGAACACCTAAATCTATTTACAAACTTAACTGAAATTGCTATTGCAACAGATGTTATGAAAGAAGTAGATACAACATCTGATGATCGCATTTTAGAACGTACGATCGAAGAATTAGATCTTTCAGTTCGTTCATATAACTGTTTGAAACGTGCTGGCATCAATACTGTTTACGATTTGACTGAAAAATCAGAAGCAGAAATGATGAAAGTTCGTAACTTGGGACGTAAGAGTCTTGAAGAAGTTAAAATCAAACTTGCCGACTTAGGCCTTGGGTTAAAAAACGATAAATAGAGGAGGAATACATGGCTTACCGTAAACTAGGACGCACTAGCTCACAACGTAAAGCAATGCTTCGCGATTTGACTACAGATCTTATCATCAATGAAGCAATTGTAACAACTGAAGCACGTGCGAAAGAAATCCGTAAATCAGTTGAAAAAATGATTACTTTGGGTAAACGTGGTGATTTGCATGCACGTCGTCAAGCTGCTGCATTCGTACGTAACGAAGTTGCATCACAAAACTTTGATGAAGAAACAGGTAAATACTCAGAAACAACTGCACTTCAAAAATTGTTCTCTGAATTAGCACCTCGTTATGCTGAGCGCAATGGTGGATATACTCGTATCCTTAAAACTGAACCACGTCGTGGTGATGCTGCGCCAATGGCTATCATCGAATTGGTATAATATCATCAATTTTGTTGAGTGTTATGATGATGGAATACACTGTTATTCTTAGTCTAGCTCTGGTCTACCGCTGGGGATTTTCCCCAGCGGGAACACTCATCATATTGAATGAATGGTAGACGCTTGTTTACGAAATTGCTTTAACTTAAAACAATTTCGTAAGCAGGCGTTTTGTCTTGCTTTTCATGATGAGTAGTCGAGAATAGCAAAAAATGATATAATGGAACCCATATCTCCAATAGAAGAAAAAGGATTCAATGACAAAACAACAAGCAATTAAATTACTAAAAGAGAAGTACCTCAGTAATATGAAAGAGGATTCAGAACTCTTTGTCGGAGTTGAATTAGAATTTCCGATTGTAGAAATACATGGAAATAAAACCAATATAGAGGTGACGAAAAATCTTTTTCGAACCTTAGCGAACTTATTAGATTTTGAAGTCGAAAAAATGGATGACGATCAAAATCCAATTCAATTGGTTCACCGCTCTTCCAAAGATCGTATTCTATTCGAGCTAAGTTACAATACGATTGAATTTGCATTTGAAAAGGCTCATTCTATAGATGAGGTGGCAGAACGCTTTGAAGCCTATTTAAAGATCATTCAACCGATTTTGCAAGAAGACCACCACGAAATTCAAGGGCATGGGATCCATCCACAGTGGCAAGAAAATGATAATAGCCCAGTAAAAATTGAACGATACAAGATGTTAATGGCTTTCCTAGCAATGAATGGCACAGGGATGAAAACACACCCCTATCCTTCATACGGAGCTTTTATATGCGGGAACCAACTTCAATTGGATGTACGACGTGATAACTATATACGAGTCATTAATGCATTTAATAAAATTGAAGCAGCCAAAGCATACTTATTCTCAAACTCAGAATTTTCAGCAGAGGCTTGGGATACAAAGATTACGAGAGATATTTTTTGGGAAGAATCCTTACATGGTTATTATAAGGAGAATGTAGGTATTTATCCTAAGGACTACCAAAGCGAAGAAGAGTTTTTTAATAATCTTGCTAGCACAGCTATTTTTACTGCAACTAGAGAAGATCAATCCTATTATTTTAAACCCATTCGAGTAAAAGACTATCTAGATCAAAAAAAAATCACAGCCTATACGGCTGATGGTGATGAAAAAATCATTAGGCCTGTAAAAGAAGACCTAAAACAACATCGAAGTTACCAATTTCAAGATTTAACTGCTCGTGGGACTGTGGAATTTAGAAGTGTTTGTACACAACCATTAGAAACCACCTTTGCCCCGATAGCCTTTGAGTTGGGCTTATTTGTACAGTTAGAAAAACTAGAAGACTATTTAGAAGATTCTTCATTCATTTACAATGAAGAACAGGATTATCGAAAACTTAGAAAGAAATATTCAAAAAAAATTCTAAGCAAAAAGGAAGAAGAAACTATCCAATCCTTTTCAAAAGATCTAATAGACATGGCTAGAGCAGGTTTGATCAAAAGAGGCTACGGAGAAGAAACATTTCTCATTATTAACAAAGAACTGAATTGATAGAAAAGCCTGTATTACAGGCTTTTCTTCACACCTTCAAGAAAACTTTCAAAAAAATAAAA
>OGEP01003789.1_pt1 | contig 10851 bp, 9 predicted proteins | sample 1570721 | NCBI WGS metagenome assembly OGEP01 (sample SAMEA2582131, study PRJEB24529) | metagenome | biome: Human gut stool | place: China | collected 2011 | reverse complement strand
CTGGGACTGGCGGGCGTGATCGGAGCAGGAAGAACCGAGATCGCAACGACTGTATTCGGAAGAGATAAAGTGCTCGGCGGTAAAGCAATTCTGGATGGTAAAGATGTAACTGGATTGTCAACAAAGAAAGTTCTGGAAGCAGGTATCAACTATGTACCGGAGGACAGACATCTGCATGGTCTGTTTAAGATCAGTGATGTGGCAGCAAATACCACCAGTGCAATGCTGGGAGACAAGTCTATGGGTTCTTTCTTCCTTAATAAAAAAGAAGAATATCGCATGACTCAGAAATATGTAGATGATTTCCGTACCAAGGTAACTGGACAGACTCAGCTCAACAGAAAGTTGTTATCGGACGAAGCCTTTCCACTTCACCGAAACTGGTGATCCTGGATGAGCCGACCCGTGGAATCGATGCAGGTGCCCGTGGAGATGTATATTCCATTATCCACCAGCTTCGTAATCAGGGTGTATCGGTACTGCTTATTTCATCCGATATGGAGGAAATCGTAGAGCTTTCCGACCGTGTCATGACAGTATGTCAGGGACGTATCAACGGAGAATTCACAGGTGAGGACATCAATCAGGATAACCTGATGGCAGCTTCCTTCGGTATCACAAAAAATACGGAGGTGGAAGCATGAAAAAGATAGTTAAAGCCAGAGAATTCAGCAGTTTTCTTTTCCTGATTGCTCTGTTTGCAATCGTAGGAATTATCAATCCGGCATTCCTGTCTGCAGATAATATCATCGCCTGCTTTAATGAAAGTGTTGTTTATATTATCATATCCGCAGGAATGGCATTCGCGATATTTATTGGTGAGATCGATGTATCCGTAGGTGCGAACCTTGGATTTGTTGCAACAGTAGTGTCCAGTATGCTCCGTGATGGACAGAATTGGGCGGTAGCATTTATCACTGGTATTGTGATCGGTGCTCTGATTGGTCTGTTTAATGGCTGGGGTGTTGCGGTGATGGGCGTTCCGTCCCTGATCTTTACACTCGGTACCAACGGTGTTATGAGAGGTATGATGTATGTTTATACAGGCGGTGCCTGGGTAGAGAACCTGCCACCTGCATTCAGCCATATGTATACTGCAACACTGGTTGGATCTTTAAGTATCTGCTTTGCAGTAACAGCCGTATGTATCATCATCATTCATCTGATCCTGAAACATACGAAACATGGTAAATATTTTATCGCAGTCGGTGATAACCCATCCGGAGCAACTCTGGTAGGTATTCCGGCACTGCAGACCAAGATCGCTGCATACGTGATCTGTGGTATCTGCGCAGCTATCGCAGGAATCGTATTCTCATCCCGTATCGGATTCGTAACAGCCACTTCCGGTAACGGATATGAGATGAAAGCAGTAGCAGCCTGTGTACTTGGTGGTATCAGCCTTTCTGGTGGTGTGGGAAGTGTGATCGGATCTTCCGTCGGTGCAATTATCATGGCAAGTATCAGTCGTCTGCTTGTATTCATGGGATTTGGTTCTACTTATGATAATGCGATCACAGGTATCATGCTGATCGTGATTGTAGTTGCTGATGCACTGATGCAGCGCAGATCAGCTGAAATGAACCGTCGTCAGAGACTTGCAGCAAGAACAGCAGGAACTGCAAATGAGAAAGGAGGAGCTGAATCATGAATCAATCCTTCTCTCAGAAATTAAAAGGCTTCCTGAAGAGCTGGGAAATGGTACTGATCTGCATTTTGGTTGCAGAGTTTGTAATCTTCGGAGCGGCGAATGATAAATTCCTTCGTCCGGCAATGCTCTTCAACAGTATGAACGACTTTATGTCCATCTGTATTATCTCTCTGTTTGTAACATTTGTTATGATCACAGGCGGAATTGATATTCAGGCGGGCTCCATTGTAGGACTTACTTCTATTATTATTGGTGTTACCTGGCAGGATTTCGGATTCAATATCTGGGCTGCAGCAGGATTTGCACTTCTGATCGCAGTAATCTGTGGTGCATTGTCCGGATTCTTCGTAGCATATTGTGGCGTGCAGGCCATGGTCGTTACGTTGGGCGGCAGCTTCCTTTATTCAGGAATCGCACTTCTTGTATCCAATATGGCTTCTACAGAAAGCTATCAGGGTATCAGCGGTTTCCCGGATAACTTCAAGATCCTGTCCAAATACAAACTGTTTGGACTGATCCCTAGTCAGTTACTGATCTTCATTGTACTGGTCATTATTGCGTATCTGTTGCTTCACAGATCAAAATACGGAAGAAGAATCTTCCTGGTTGGTGTCAATCAGCAGGCAGCTGAGTATTCAGGAATCAACAGCAGACTGGTCATCATGAGTACATATATGCTTTCCGCAGCAAGTGCAGCAATCGCAGGTATCGTCCTGACTGCTTATCTTGGAAGTGCAAAATGCGACCTTGGTTCTAACTTTACATTGAATATCATCACCGCAGTTGTACTTGGTGGTACATTAAGTACTGGTGGTAAAGGAAATGTGATTGGAACCGCACTTGCTTCTTTGGTAATCGGACTTCTTCGTTTTGGCCTTCCGCTCTGCTTCAAGATCGGAACCCAGTACCTGGATATTCCGGTAGGTATCCTGCTTCTGGCAGTAGTCGTAGGAAGAGCAATGGCAGCAAATCCGGCAATGGCTGGTTTCTTCGCAAAACTGAAGAAAAAAGAAGCATAAAATATTTATTATTTCATATGTGATGTTTAGGGCGGAAGGGATCCGCCCTGAATATAAATCAAAGCTGATCAAAAAAAGGAGGAAAGATTTATGAAAAGAAAGGCTTTGGCTGTTTTATTAGCAGCTACCATGGTAATGGGACTGGCAGGTTGTGGATCCAGCAAGGATGCAGCAGCTACCACAGATACTGCAGCAACTGAGGATGCAGCAACTGAGGATACTGCAGATGCAGCTGATGATGCAGCAACTACAGATGCAGCAGGAAATTCCATCGAAGGAATGACCGTAGCATTCATCCCGAAGGTTACCGGTAATGCATTCTTCGAGTCCGCTAATGACGGTGCTCAGGAATATGCAAAACAGTGGGGAATCAACGTTGAGTACATGGGAAATGCTACTGCAGGTGCAGCTGAGCAGGTTGAGGTTATCAACCAGGCTGTTAACTCTGGTGTAGATGCAATCTGTATCTCTACTGTAGATGCTGCTGGTGTATCTGATGCACTGAAGAGCGCACAGGATGCTGGTATCACTGTTTGTACTTGGGACTCTGACGCAAACGTTGAAGACCGTGCGCTGATGGTATCTCAGGGAACTCCGGAGACTCTTGGTAAAATGCTGGTTGACATGGGTGTAGACGGACTCGAGAAGAGAGGCAAAGACCCGGCAACTGACGAGATCAAATACTGCTGGCACTATTCACAGGCAACTGTAACTGACCAGAACTCCTGGCAGGTAGCTGGTGAAGCTTACATCAAAGAGAACTATCCGAACTGGGTTAACGTAGCTACAGACAACTACTACAGCGAGCAGGATGCTGAGAAAGCTGTTACCGTAGGTGCTTCCGTACTTGCAAACCACAGCGACATCGATCTGATCATCTGCAACGATTCTACCGCACTTCCGGGACAGTTGAAAGCAGCTCAGAACGCTGGCCTGACCAAAGACGATATCACCATCACTGGTTTCGCTTCCCCGAACTCCATCAAAGAGTACTGCAAAGCAGGCGTTCTGTATGAGTGGGGTCTGTGGGATTGCCAGATTCAGGGTGCTATGGGCTGCTATGTAGCTGCATACCTGGCTGCTGGAAACGATGTTAAAGTTGGTGATACTATCTCCATCCCGGGCATCGGTGATGTAACTGTTGAGCCGAACGACAGCATCGCTGAAGGTGCAACCACTGGCGATATCAACAACGGTGTTGTACTTCTTCCGGAGAGAGCAGTATTCGACGAGAGCAACATGGACAACTACAACTTCTAAGTTGTATCAAATTTAAGTAATGAAAAATGTCCGGCCTGCGGTTAACCGCATACCGACACTGCAATGGCGCAGGGCGGGGTGATCTACTCCGCCTTGCGTTGGTGAGAGGCGGGCCTACCGCCGGCCGGCAAATGCCGGATGATTAACAGGAAGAGAGGACAACAAAAATGGCAGATAAAGACGGATTCAAAGTAGCAAAAGACTACCATGTAGGAGTTCCTTTTGCAAATCAGGAAGGATTTTATGTAAAAGGTGCTAACAGCCTGGATTGGGGTATGAAAAAACACCTTTCCAATATTTTCAATACCAAGAGCGGAAATTCTGTAATGTTCGCTTTTGACCATGGATATTTCATGGGATCTACTGCAGGACTGGAGAGACTGGATCTGCTGCTTCCGAAACTGGCACCGTACGTAGACGTATTCATGGGAACCAGAGGAGCAATCAGAACCTGTGTACCGCCTGAAATTACAAAAGGAATCGCACTTCGTGTAAGTTCCGGTTCTTCTATGCTGAACGATGACCTTTCTCATGAGGTTGTTGCAGTTGATATCGAAGAAGCAATCCGTATGAATGCAGACTGTATGGCAGTTCAGACATTTATCGGAGCTGATGGACAGCTGAGCAGTATCGATAACCTTTCCAAGACAATCAATGCAGGTATGCGTTACAGCATCCCGACCATGGGTGTTGTTGCTGTTGGTAAACAGATGGAAAGAACAGATCGTTTCTTCAAACTGGCTACCCGTATCGTTGCTGAGATGGGTGTACAGCTTGTTAAAACTTACAACTGCGAGAACTTCGAAGAGATCGTTGCAGCTTGCCCAGTACCGATCGTTGTAGCTGGTGGTAAGAAACTTCCGGAAGACGAAGCTTTGACTCTTGCTTACGAAGTAATCTCCAAAGGTGCCCGTGGAGTTGATATGGGTAGAAATATCTTCCAGAGCCAGCATCCGGTAGAGATGGCACAGGCAGTTGCCAAAGTTGTACATGAAGGATTTACTGACAAAGAGGCTTACGAATTCTATCAGGATATGATCCACTAATTTTCATAAAGGAATAAACTAAATGGAACTTGATGTGATCCGTATGGTGCTTCCGGTACTGGTGATGATCGGAATTGGTTATTTCTGTAACCGGAAGCAGATCTTTGATATGAACGGCCTGAAAGGTTTGAAAGCATTACTGGGAGATATTATGCTCCCTGTAATGCTTTTCAACGCTTTTTTCACGGCCGCTTATTCTGTTCGGGTAGTTGTCGTATTCCTGGTCGTATTTATAGGATATGGCATTGCAATTGCCCTTGGTTATGTTTTGAGATCTGCAGTGAAACCTTATGGAAAATATCTTCCATTCCTGCTTGCCAGCGCGGAAGGCGGAATGTTAGGGTATGCACTGTATGGTTTGATCGTAGGCAGCCAGTCCGGATTTGCAGCGGTGGATCTGGGACAGACCGTATTCGCTTACACGGTCTGGCTTGGATGCCTGACTTCTGTAGATGGAGAAAAAGTAGATGCAAAAGCATTGTTGAAAAATATGTTTTCCAATAAATGCTTCCTTGGTATGGCACTTGGTATTGTGCTCGGTGCCACCGGTATAGGAAGTCTGGTGATGAATTCTGCAGCAGGAGGTATCGTCAGTCAGCTGATCAGCACCATTACAGCACCGATCAGCGCTGTTGTTCTTCTGATGGTAGGCTACGAGCTGAACTTGAAAAAAGAACTGCTGGGACCGGTGCTTAAGACGATTGTTCTGCGACTGATCATTATGGCAGGACTGTTGGTTCTGGCAAATATGATCATTTTCCACCTGTTCCCGTTCGACAGAGAACTGGAAATCGCATTGATGGTTCTCTATGCACTTCCGGCACCGTTCATTATTCCGATTTTTTCTGATGTGGGAAAAGACGGAGAGTATGTGTCCACCAGTCTTTCTGCACATACATTAGTGACAGTAATTCTTTATGCTGTAATCGTTGTTTATGGTATGAGCACTGTATAATTTAAGAAAAGTTAAGTCGCCTACCCCTTGACAAAGCCTTTGTTTCCATCTAAACTTAGTACCGTATATGGGAAAAGCGAGGAAGAAGAGGAGTATGCAGGCACCGACCTCAGAGAGAGTCATCCACGGGCTGGAAGATGACTTGGTAACGGACAGGCAGAAGGTAGCTTCGGAGCTGAGATGATGAGAAAGCCGGAAGAGATTCCAGAATGTAGTCATTTCCGCCTGGCCCTGCGTTATGGGAAATGAGGTATGTGAACACATACGAACAAAGGTGGTACCGCGATGATTCGCCCTTTGCACAGATCTGTGCAGAGGGCTTTTTTATTCTTACCACAGAAAAAGGAACAAAATATGAAAAAAAAATATGCAGGCGCGATCCTGATTTTGTTGTTGCTGATCACGGTGTCAATAGGTGTCCTTCGATTGTGGATAGAGCAGCCGGAAGTGCGGTTTTCAGAAAAGGACGCGTTTCAGACAGAAGCCTTTGATCTGAAGCTGTCTGCCAGAATTCCTGGGACGAAGATCTATTACACATTGAATGGCGATGAGCCCACGCTGGATTCGAATGTCTATACCGGACCGATCCATGTGGAAGAGGGACTGCCGGAGAAGGTGACGGTTGTGAGGGCGGCCGTGCTGGAAGGCGGCGGGCTTGGGAAGACTTACACACAGACCTATTTTGTAGGTGCTGATGTGGAAAATCTGTTTGATGTGATGCTGGTATCCTTAAGTGCGGATCAGTCAGCGCTTTACGATCCGGAGACTGGAATTCTTTGTAATTATGAAGAGGTTGGAGAGAACGGAGAGTGGACCAGACCGGCCTATATTGAATTTTATGATTCAGACGGGGCACTGATGCTGAAACAGGGAACCGGGATCACAGTATCCGGGCATGGTTCCAGAATTTATGACCAGAAGAGTATTAAACTGACCTCTTCCTCACAGTATGACAGTGAGCATCCGACGTTTGAGTATGATTTCTTTGAAACTGATATGGCGGGAAATGCCACAGGGCAGACCTACAATCGTCTGGTTCTCAGAAATGGTGGCTCCGATCATGAAGGGACAATGATCAAATGGAATGTGGTCAGCCGACTGGCGAAGGAAGCAGGCATCATCTGTGCAGGAGCAAGACCGGGTATTCTGTTCCTGAACGGAGAGTATTACGGAATCATTCAGCTTCAGGAAAAATACACCCGGTACAACGTGGCATCTGCCATTGGAGCACAGAAGAGTGACATTGAAAAATATGAGCCTAACGAGGTGAATAGTTCCCGGTTTGGAGAATATTACAATCGACTACATGCGGATCTTAATGATCCAGAACGGCAGGCGAAGCTGGAAGAATCGGTGGATATGCCGGATATGCTGAGGCATTATGCAGTTAATATCATTATGAATAATGTAGACTGGCCATTCCATAATTTTCTGTCATGGAAATGTGCAGAGACCAGCAGCAGTGCTTATGGGGATGGAAGAGTGCGGTTTTTCCTATATGATCTGGATGCAGTCTATCAGGACACAACAGATCTGGAGACAAAGAACATATTTGATTACCTCATGGATGAGCCTATTGAAGATATGACGGATACACTGACGCTCTTGATGCAGTCAGATAAATATCGGACAGAATTTGTCAACATGGTCTGCGATCTGACCGGTACGGTTTTTGCAGCTGACAATGTACTGGAAGTGATCGATGAGGAAAATGCGAAGATCGCTCATTCCATGGAGATCTATTACAGTGATGCGGATCGTACCAGACAACAGGCAGCTGTGGAAGAGATGAAGGAAGCCGCAGCGGAGAGCTGTGTGGAAGTCCATGCAGGTCTGCAGCAGCATCTGGGGGCAGCCGATCCTTACGAGCTGACGGTGGAAGCACCGGAACAGGGGCAGATCGCATTCAGCCGGATCCGACTGGATGTTGGTGAGAGCTACAGTGGCATGTACTATCACAATTATCCGCTGACTCTTACGGTACAGCCTGGGGACGATGGAAAAGTGCCGGAACAGTACTACTGGTTGGTGAATGGTACCCGGGTAGACACAGAAGAACTTTTGCTGAATGACAGCTATACAGAGGATACGCTGGATATACAGCTGGTTATAGAATAGAAAGGAAACAAGGAGAAAGATTATGAAAGAACTTGCAAAGACTTATGATCCGTCCAGCATTGAGGATCGGACCTATGCCAAATGGATGGGAAGAAAATATTTTCACACAGAAGTAGACAGAAGCAAAAAACCGTTTACTATCGTGATGCCGCCGCCAAATATTACCGGTAAGCTGCACATGGGACATGCACTGGACAATACTCTTCAGGATATTCTGATCCGTTACAAGAGAATGCAGGGTTATGCAGCACTGTGGGTTCCGGGAACTGACCATGCCAGTATTTCCACTGAGGTAAAGGTGATCAACAAGCTGAAAGAGGAAGGCATCGACAAGAATGAACTGGGCCGTGAAGGGTTCCTGAAGAGAACCTGGGAGTGGCGTGAAGAGTATGGCCGCACCATCGTAGAGCAGTTAAAGAAGATTGGTTCCTCCTGTGACTGGGACAGAGAGCGTTTCACCATGGATGAAGGATGCTCTGAGGCAGTTCTGGAAGTATTTACCCGTCTCTATGAGAAAGGATACATCTACAAAGGTTCCAGAATCATTAACTGGTGTCCGGTATGTCATACGTCCATCTCTGATGCAGAGGTAGAGCATGAGGAGCAGGCTGGACATTTCTGGCACATCAATTATCCAATCGCTGACGGAAGTGGTTATGTGGAGATCGCAACCACCCGTCCGGAGACTCTGCTTGGTGATACGGCAGTGGCAGTCAATCCGGATGATGACAGATACAAACACCTCATCGGAAAGACTCTGAAGCTTCCATTGACAGACAGAGAAATCCCGGTGATCGCTGACCCGTATGTAGACAAAGAGTTCGGAACCGGCTGCGTAAAGATCACGCCGGCTCATGACCCGAACGATTTCGAGGTAGGAAGACGTCATAACCTGGCTGAGATCAATATCATGCATGATGATGCCACCATCAACTGCCCGGGCAGCAAATATGACGGCATGGATCGTTATGAGGCAAGAAAAGCTATGGTAGCTGACCTTGATGCACAGGGACTGCTGGTAAAAGTGGTAGACCATGTTCATAATGTAGGAACCCATGACCGCTGCGGCACTACCGTAGAGCCGATGATCAAACAGCAGTGGTTCGTGAAGATGGAAGAGATGGCAAAGCCGGCGATTGAAGCGATCAAAAATGGTGATCTGACCTTTGTTCCGGAGCGTTTTGACAAGATTTACCTGCACTGGCTGGAGAATATCCGTGACTGGTGTATTTCCAGACAGCTCTGGTGGGGACACCGTATCCCGGCATATTACTGTGACGAGTGCGGCGAAGTGGTCGTTGCAAAAGAAATGCCGAAGGTCTGCCCGAAATGCGGATGCACACACTTTAAACAGGATGAAGACACACTGGATACCTGGTTCTCTTCTGCACTGTGGCCGTTCTCCACACTTGGCTGGCCGGATAAGACCGAAGATTTTGATTACTTCTATCCGACCGATGTGCTGGTAACCGGATATGACATCATTTTCTTCTGGGTGATCCGTATGGTATTTTCTGCGATCGAGCAGACCGGAAAAGTGCCGTTCCATCATGTACTGATCCATGGTCTGGTGCGTGATTCCCAGGGAAGAAAGATGAGTAAATCTTTAGGAAACGGTATTGATCCGCTGGAAATCATTGACCAGTACGGAGCAGATGCCCTGCGTCTGACACTGATCACCGGAAATGCTCCAGGAAATGACATGCGTTTCTACATGGAGCGTGTGGAGGCAAGCCGTAACTTTGCAAACAAGGTATGGAATGCATCAAGATTTATCATGATGAACCTTGAAGGTGTAGAGCTTAGAGAGCCAAAGCTTGATGAGCTTCATGCAGCAGACAAGTGGATTCTTTCAAGGGTAAATACACTTGCAAAGGATGCCACAGAAAACATGGACAAGTTCGAGCTGGGAATTGCAGTACAAAAGGTATACGACTTCATCTGGGATGAGTTCTGTGACTGGTATATCGAGATAGCAAAGGTTCGTACCTACAAGAAGGATGAAAACCCTGAGTCAGCAAATGCAGCACTCTGGACGCTTAAGACAGTACTTGTAAATGCACTGAAGCTCCTTCATCCATATATGCCGTTTATCACAGAGGAAATCTTCTGCACACTTCAGTCAGACGAGGAGACTATCATGCTCTCTAAATGGCCTGAGTACAAAAAAGAGTGGAATTTCCCGGCAGAAGAAGCCGCAATCGAGCACTGCAAGGATCTCGTAAAGGGTATCAGAAATGTCCGTACACAGATGGATGTTCCACCTTCAAGAAAGGCAAAGCTTTTCATCACAAGTGATGATGAGTCAGTCAGAAAGATATTCGAGGACAACAAGGAGGTATATGTAAATCTTGCATTTACCAGCGAGATTACAGTACAGCAGGGCAAGGCCGGTATTGGAGATGACGCTGTATCAGTAGTGATACCTGATGCGGTTGCATACCTGCCGCTTGAGGACCTTGTTGATTTTGAGAAGGAAAAGGAAAGACTCAATAAAGAAAAGGATAAGCTTACAAAGGAGCTTGCGCGCTCAAAGGGCATGCTCTCAAATGAAAAATTCTTAAACAATGCAAAGCCTGAAAAGGTTCAGGAGGAAAAGGACAAGCTTGCAAAGTATGAGCAGATGATGGCTCAGGTAGAGGAACGTCTGGCTCAGTTTAAATAATTAAATACAGATTATATTTTGTGAACACTGTTTTCCTGGGGCAAGGATGCAAAGGAGGCCGTCCACAATGCGGTGGTTCTTGAATAGAATAGAACAAAGAAAGAATATGGAGATAAAACAGAAAGGAATAAACAATG
>OGEP01003788.1_pt1 | contig 10851 bp, 9 predicted proteins | sample 1570721 | NCBI WGS metagenome assembly OGEP01 (sample SAMEA2582131, study PRJEB24529) | metagenome | biome: Human gut stool | place: China | collected 2011 | reverse complement strand
CCCTCATGCCGGTTACGGTGGGATGTTCCGCCGGTGGCTGCACGCAGAAAATCCGAAGCCCTATGGCAGTTTCGGTAACGGCTCGGCTATGCGGGTGTCGGCAGCGGGCTGGCTGTTCGATACGCTGGACAAAACGCTGGAAATGGCAAAAGTGACCGCTGAAGTCACCCACAACCACCCGGAGGGCATCAAGGGCGCACAGGCCACGGCGGCAGTGATTTTTCTGGCCCGTACCGGCCACAGCAAGCCGGAAATCAAACAATATGTGGAGCAGACCTTCGGCTATGACCTGAACCGCACCTGCGATGAGATACGCCCGACCTATCATCATGTGGAGACCTGTCAGGAAACTGTGCCGGAAGCAATCATTGCTTTTCTGGAAAGCGTCAGTTTTGAGGATGCACTTCGCAATGCGGTCTCTCTGGGCGGCGACAGCGACACCCTTGCCTGCATCACCGGCGGCATTGCCGAAGCCTTTTACGGGATGCCGCCCGAGTTGCAGCAGGAAACCCTGAAGCGTCTGCCGGAGGATATCCGGGAAGGATATGAGCTGTTGTGCTTCATGATTGCCAAGATGATATAAAATGCGATGATACGACTGAATTTTGAAAAGATTGCATAGGATTTTATAAAAGTATTATTCTTTCATGAATTTTAGCACTCTTCTATTGACACTGCTAATTAACGGTGCTATAACAGTGGCGTGCTCAGGAGGAAGGGCAAAGGGAGAACCGCAAGGCTCCCCGGAAAGCCTTTCCGAGTGGACGCTTCAGATTTTTTGCCCCGACCCGAACGCCGGGATTGGAGGAATGATTTATGCTTATGCCGACTGTTTTCCATGAAAACCTGTTCGATGATTTCTTCGATCCGTTCTGGAATGACGCTGCACTGGAACGTGCTATGAACCGTGAGGCTCGTGGTGCCTTTGGTAAGCGTGGTGCAAACATGATGAAGACCGATGTCAAACAGACGGACAATGGCTACGAAGTAGCGGTTGACCTGCCGGGCTGCAAGAAGGAAGACGTTCAGATGGATCTGAACGACGGCTACCTGACCATTCAGGCAGTGCGCAGCCACAGCAATGACGAAAAGGACAACAAGGGCCGCTATGTGCGGCGCGAGACCTTCTCCGGCAGCTGTGCCCGCAGCTTCTATGTGGGCGATGTGAAGAAGGAGGACATCCACGCAAAGTTTGAGGATGGCGTCCTGCACATCCAGCTGCCCGCTCCTCAGCAGACGAAGGCTCTGCCTGAGAACCCGAATCTGATCGAAATCGAGTAAATGCCGGTCGTGTGCGCCAAGGCATAACGTACATAGGATGCCCCCGGAGAGCTGCAACAAGCCCTCCGGGGGCATTTTTTGTGCGCGTAGGTTTCTGCTGACGGAGAGGGGAGAAAGTACCTGTTTTTGCCAGAAAACTTTATTTTTCCACCGTTTCGTGGTATCCTTATAAGGCGCACGCAATATAGGTCTGCGGCTGCACTGGCAGCGGCTGCGGACTGCGTGCGGCAAAAAAAGAACGTATAGAAGTAAAAAAGGGGGATAAAAGTCATGGGCGAATTTGCCTTTCAGACTTTACGGGAAAGTATCACCTCCGCCATCAGAAGCAAGATCCTTACCGGGGAGCTGCAGCCGGGCACAAAGCTGGCAGAGCAGCGGCTTGCCGAGGAGTTCGGCTCCAGCCGGGCACCCATCCGGGAAGCGCTGCGGCAGCTGGAACAGGAGGGCATGGTCGAGTATTCGCGCAATGTGGGGTGCTCTGTGCGCCGGGTGAAACCGGAGGACGCCTACGAGATCTATCTGCTGCGGGCAAATCTGGAAATGACGGCGCTGCGCTATTTTGACTGCAAATTCCAGGAGGAGGATCTGCGCACCCTGCGCGGGATACTGGAGGAGATGCGCAATGTCCGGCAGGGGGATCTTTCGCAGATCGTGGAGAACGACAACCGCTTCCATGCGGTCATCGTGCAGCGGGCAGGGCTGCCAAGGCTGCTGAAATTCTGGGACGATCTGAACTACGGCAACCTGCTTGTTGGGGCGAACAGCGGCTCTAACCACGAGGTTCTGGCACAGCGGCAGAACGGCATCCACACCAAGCTGTACGAGGCGCTGGCAAGCGGCGACACCGAGGCTGCCTGCCGCGCCGTCTATGCCCACTACATGGAGCCTATGGAGCGGATGCGCAGCGCAAACAGCGCCGGACAGGCAGCGGACGAAACAGCAAAATAAGGGAAATTTGGCTGAACGTCTAAATTTTGACCAATCATTTTATGGAAATTGCAGATTGTCTACAATCTGCAATTATGCTATACTGTCAAAGTGACTGGTCGAGAGCTGCTGTATTTTTGGTAAAAATTGCAAAATGTATGCGGAACCTCGGCCTTCTTACAGGAACTTCCGCCCTGTGTGGAGAAGAAAGAGAGGAATTATCCGTATGTCTAACAAAGAAAAAGCCACAAAGATCTCGTGGCTTACCCTTGCCTTCATGGCCTTTTCTACGGTCTGGGGCTTCGGCAACATTACCAACGGCTTTGTGTACTTTAACGGTCCGCAGGTCATCTTCAGCTGGATCTTCATGTTTGCCCTTTACTTTATCCCCTATGCGCTGATGGTGGGCGAGCTGGGCTCGGCCTTTAAAAACGAGGGCGGCGGTGTCAGTTCATGGCTGCACCAGACCACCAACGCCAAGCTGGCTTACTACGCCGGCTGGACCTACTGGGCGTGCCACATCACCTACATCGCCAGCAAGGGCAGCGGCTTTTTGAAGGCGCTGAGCTGGGCGGTTTTCCGCAACGCGGAGACCTACGATTCCTTCCCCACCCGCTACATCCAGCTGGCTACCTTCTGCATCCTGCTGCTGGGCTGCTACATTGCAAGCCTGGGTCTGAATCCCCTGAAAAAGCTGCTGACTGCCGCAGGCACCTGCACCTTCGTCATGTCCCTGCTGTACATCGTGATGATGTTTGCTGCCCCGGCCATCAACCCCACGGCAGAGTACGTCCACGCCAACCTGAGCTTCAGCAGTATGATCCCCAACTTCAACGTCACCTACTTTACTTCTCTGTCCATTCTGGTGTTCGCTGTGGGCGGCTGCGAGAAGATCTCTCCCTACGTCAATAAGGTCGAGAACCCCAGCAAGGGTTTCCCCCGCGGCATGATCGCGCTGGCCGTCATGGTGGTCGCCTGCGCCATTCTGGGCACGCTGGCCATGAGCCGTATGTTCGACCCCGCCATCATCAACGCCAGCGCCGAAAGCTTCAACGCCTATGTTGCAAACAGCTCCTACTGGGCTTTCCAGAAGCTGGGTCAGTACTACCATGTGGGCGATCTGTTCATGATCATCTATGCCCTGTGCAACGTCATCAGCCAGCTCGCCGTGCTGATCTTGAGCATCGACGCACCGCTGCGTATGCTGCTGGATAACGAGCACACCAAGCAGTTCATCCCGCAGGCTCTGCACAAGGTCAACGCCCACGGTGTGCACAGCAACGGCATCAAAATGGTGGCTGTGCTGTCCGGCTCCATCATTCTGGCACAGTCCTTCGTGCCCGGTGCTGCTGCCGTTCTGCGCCAGCTGACCAAGCTGAACTCTGTGTGTATGCCCATGCGCTACCTGTGGGTGTTTGCCGCCTACATCGCCCTGCGCAATGCCTACGATACCATCCCCGCCGAGTACCGCTTTGTCAAAAATCAGGCCGTGGCCAAGTTCTTCGGCGGCTGGTGCTTTGCCGTTACCGCCGTGTGCTGCGTGCTGGGTATGTATGATAAGGACCCCTTCACCTTTGCACTGAACGTCATCACCCCCGTGGTGCTGACCGTGCTGGGATTCATTCTGCCCGCCCTAGCAAAGCGCGAGCAGACTGCTGCTAAAAAGTAACCTGAATATGCTTATAGCAATTCAACTTTTTAATGCAACGGCAACAGCGTTGAATTGCATATCGCAAATATGCTGTTTGAATGTTGCACTAATTTCTTGACTTGCGATAAAAAGGGCCGGTCAGCACTGACCGGCTCTTTTCAGATACACCCAAGGAGGTTTATTTTTATGATCGCATCCGAAGTCCGTGAAATGCTGTCCTTCATCGATGGCAACCCCACCGCATACCACACCACCGCCGCTGTGCGGGATATCCTGTTGAAGGCAGGCTTTGCCGAGCTGCTGGAAAGCCGCAAGTGGGCGCTGGAACCCGGCAAGGACTACTTTGTCTGCCGCAACGGTTCCAGCATCATCGCCTTCCGCATGGGCGACCAGCTGGAAAATTACAGCTTCAACGTTGCTGCTGCCCACACCGATTCTCCCTGCTTCCGCATCAAGGAGAACGCCGAGATCCACATGGGGCAGAACTACACCAAACTGAATACCGAGGGCTACGGCGGCATGATCTGCGCCACATGGATGGATCGTCCGCTGTCTGTGGCGGGCCGTGTATTGGTGCAGGAGAACGGCACCATCGTTTCCCGTCTGGTGGCACTGGACCGCGACCTGCTGATGATCCCCAGCGTAGCCATCCACATGAACCGCGAGGTCAACGATAAGGCTTCCTTCAACAAGCAGGTGGATATGCTGCCCGTGCTGGGCGGTGCCTGCGAGGAGGGCGCGCTGAAAAAGCTGATCGCAGAGGAGCTGCAGGTGTCCGAGGAGCAGATCCTTGGCAGCGACCTGTTCCTCTATGCGCGGGAAAAGGCCACCGTCTGGGGCTGCAACGAGGAGTTCATCTCCTGCGGCCGTCTGGACGATCAGCAGTGTGTCTACGGCATCCTGAAAGGTCTGCTGACCGCAAAGAACGCCCGCTCCATCGGCGTGGCAGCCTTCTTTGATAACGAGGAAGTCGGCTCCGGCACCAAGCAGGGCGCAGCTTCCACCTTCCTGTACGATGTGCTGCACCGCATTGCCCAGAGCCTTGGCGGCAGCGACGAGGACTTCCACCGTGCGGTGGCTTCCAGCTTTATGGTCAGCGCCGACAACGCCCACGCCGTGCACCCCAACCACCCGGAGCACACCGATGTGAACAACTGCACCTACATGAACAAGGGTGTGGTCATCAAGACCCACGCCGGTCAGAAGTACACCAGCGACGGCATGAGCGTTGCAGCCGCCCGGGAGCTGGCTGCCCGCGCCGGTGTGCCGCTGCAATACTTTGCAAACCGTTCCGATAAGGTAGGCGGCAGCACGCTGGGCAATCTGGCCATGGCACAGGTGTCCATGAATTGTGTGGACATCGGCCTGCCCCAGCTGGCGATGCACTCCTGTTACGAGACCGCCGGTGCAGAGGATACCCTCTCGCTCATCAAGCTGATGCAGGAGCTGTACAGCAGCCACTTTGAAGAGACTGCTTTCGGCACGCTTTCCATCAGCAAGTAAATTGATATAAAAAGGACTGCCGTGCGCTGCACGGCAGTCCTTTTTGCATTTATGACCCTTTATTTGCGGCGGGTGAGACAGTTCAGCGCCATCACGACCAGCACAAGAAAACCGATGACCAGCAGGATACCGGTCATGCCGATGAGCATCATGGGCAGGGTGGTCATCCAGGAAGAAAGATGAAGCATAAAGGCACCTCCGTTAAGCCATCAGGGAAAGGATCAGTCCGCCGGCAAGGACGGATGCGATCTGTCCGGAAACGTTGACGCTGATGGAGTACATCAGCAGGAAATTCTGGCTGTCCTCGGCCAGACCCATCTTGTTGACCACACGCCCGCTCATGGGGAAGGCCGAGATGCCTGCTGCGCCGATCATGGGGTTCAGCTTTTTGCCCTCGGGCAGGAACAGGTTCAGCAGCTTGGCGAACAGCACGCCGCCAGCGGTATCAAAGATAAAGGCTACAAGACCCAGCGCCATGATGAGCAAAGTATCCGGCCGGACGAACTTGTCGGCGGTCATCTGCCCGGCAACGGTCAGACCCAGCAGCAGGGTGATGAGGTTTGCCAGTACGTTCTGGGCGGTCTCGCTCAGGGAGTTCAGCACCCCGCACTCCCGCAGCAGGTTGCCGAACATCAAAAAGCCCACCAGCGCCACGCTGGCCGGGGCTACCAGACCGGCGACCACTGTGACCACAACGGGGAACAGGATCTTGGTCAGCTGGGTGACATTGCCTTTTTCGTAGGGCATACGGATGCGGCGCTCCTTCTGGGTGGTCAGCAGACGGATGACCGGCGGCTGAACGATGGGCACCAGCGCCATGTAGCTGTAAGCTGCCACCATAATAGCGCCCAGATACTGGGATTTCAGGGTGTTTGCCACAAAAATGGCGGTGGGGCCGTCCGCTGCGCCGATGACCGCAATGGATGCGGCATCCTTCATATCAAAGAAGAACCCGGCCAGAAACAGGGTGAAAAAGATGCCGAACTGTGCCGCTGCGCCAAACAGCATGAGCCACGGCTTTTCCAGCAGCGGGCCAAAATCGATCATGGCACCGATGCCGATGAACAGCAGCAGCGGGAACAGCTCGTTGGACATCCCCGCCTCGAACAGGGCAGAGATGGGGCCAACGGTGTCTCCCTGCGTGATGGCACCGGATGCGGGAAGATTGACCAGAATGGCACCGAACCCCATGGGCAGCAGCAGACTGGGCTCCATCTTTTTGACGATGGCAAGGTAGATGAGCAGGGCACCGATGCCCCACATGACCACCATCTGCCATGTCAGCGCCCCGAAGTTTGAAAAGAGCGCGGCGAATGTGTTCCAGAAATTCATATTGTTTTTCTGCCTCCTTTTGTTCTGATGCTGCGGCAAGAAAAAAGAGACCCTTGCCACAGCGTAAGATCTGTGACAAAAGTCTCAAGCGAACACATGACATCGGGCATTGCTGCCGTGATGACGCTGCCATGCAGCGGCCTGCCGGAAAAAGCCTTGACCGGCGGGCTGCCCTTTACTCCCCTTTATCATTTTTATTGATACCAGAAACTGCCGCTTCTGTCAAGGGGGAAAATGCGGTTTTGCGCAAAAATCCAATAGACGGATGCCGTTTCCCTCTACGCCCCTCCCGTGAAAAGGTCAATCGGGAAAATCCGCAGATTTTCCCGGTTGGTAAACTATAAATGTTTTTTCGCTTTAAATCGTCAGTCCACCACCGGTACATCCAGCCCGAACTCCTGCGGGCGGAAGCGGGGACAGACGTTCTCGGTGATGCAGATGACCGAGGCGGCCAGACGGCTGCCGATCTCGCAGGACTCTGCCAGCGTTTTGCCGTAGGTCAGGCCGATGACCGTGCCTGCAAAGAAGGCGTCCCCCGCGCCGGTGGTGTCCATGACATCCACCTTTTTGGCGGGCACGATGCCGCAGCTGCCGTCTGCACAGGCGTATACCGCGCCCTGCCCGCCCATGGTTACCACCATGCTGGGAATGTTGGCGCTGCGCACGTTGCCCGTGAGCACCCGGCACATCTCTTCCGGGGAGAGGTGGTCGTAGTCGTCCGAGAACAGCAGCCCGGCCTCCTGCTGGTTGCATACAAAACAATCGATCTGCTGCAAAAAATCCCGCCGCTCCATGGCGATGCTCATGTTGGAGACCACGGCAAACACCTTTTTGCCGTACTTTTTGGCGTAGCGCAGGGTCTGCTTCACCGTTTCTTTTTCCAGATCCAGCTCCAGTGCAATGGAATCGCAGTCTGCAAAAATGGCATCGCCCTGCTCCTGCAGCAGACCGGTCAGCGGGGTGGTGTCCGGCCGCTTGGAGATGGCGGCGTGCACATCACCATCGTTGTCAAAGATGGCCAGCCATGTGCCCATACCGTCCGGCTTTTTCTGGATAAAGCGGGTGTTCACCTTGTGCTTTGCCAGCTTGTCGATGACGTCCTGTCCCATGCCGGTGTCATCCACCAGACCCACAAAGGTGGGGCGCAGTTCCACGTTGGCAATATCCTCCACCACGTTGCGGCTTACGCCGCCGTGTACCTGCTCGATGCGTCCGGCGTTGCGCCCGCCGGGGATATAGGTGGAAAGGGGATAGCCCTTGATATCCACAAAAACAGCTCCGATGACTACGATACCCATAAACGATAAACCTTTCTGACTTCAGTTGATTTTACTTGTATTATACAGGAAGCAGAAAAAAGATGCTATCCCTTTGCCGTTTTTTGCGGAAAAATATCTTCCGGGTGGGACGATTGGGAATGCCCAGAGCGCAGCGGAGGGCATTCTGAATCAGCCCCTGTCACATCGCCGTGCGGGCGGTGCGCACCAGATACTCCATGGCCTGCACCGGGTACTGCCCGGCGGCGGTCTCGCCGGTGAGCATCAGGCTGGATGCGCCGTCCAGTACGGCGTTGTAGATGTCGTTCACCTCGGCGCGGGTGGGCACCGCCCGGGTGTGCATACTGTCCAGCATCTGGGTCACCACCATAAAGGGTACTCCGGCTGCCCGGCAGGCGGCAGAAAGCTGCTTCTGGCAGCGGGGCAGCTCCCACAGGGGCATCGCGTTGCCAAGGTCGCCCCGGGCAATGACTACCTCGTCCACCAGCGGCAAAAACTCCGGCAGCGCCTGCACGCCCGCAAGGTTTTCAATTTTGGCAAGAATTTTCAGCTGCGGCGCACCGGCTTCTGCCAGCGCCTGCCGCAGATTGCAGATATCCGCCGCGCCGCGCACAAAGGGCAGCATGACCCCGGTAACACCGCAACCGGCGGCGATGGCAAGGTTTTCCTTGTCCTCGGCGGTCAGGGTGGGCATCTGGATATCTGCTCCCGGTACGGCCAGACTTTTGCGGCTTTGCAGCACGCCGCCCCGCACTACGGTGCACACGAGCGCTTCCGGCTCCACGGCGTCCACCCGCGCCAGCAGCTTGCCGTCATCCAGCAGCAGCTCCTGCCCGGGCTGCACGCTGTGCACCAGTGCGGCAGGGCAGGGGATGCCCTGCGCGCCCAGACGCACGGTCTGCCCGGCGGTCAGGGACAGCGGCTGCGGCAGGCGTCCAATGCGCAATTCCGGCCCCTGCAGATCAACGAGCAGCTTTTTTACCCCGGCCTTGCGCAGCAGCACCAGCCAATCCTTGTGCGCTGCCAGCGGGCCATGAGAAAGGTTCATGCGGATGCCGGTCATACCGGCTTCCACCATCTGCTGCAAAAGCTTTACATCGGCACAGGCAGGGCCGATGGTTCCGTAAAAATCCATAATTCCTCCTGCAATTCGCGTTTTCTTTCTATTGTAGCATGACCGCGCAGCAAAAGATAGCCCGGCGGCGCATAAAAAAACACCGGAAGCCGATGCAAAGCCTCCGGTGTCTTTTTATGATGCCTTATGGGGTTTACTGCTACACTTTGCACCGCCTGCGTTCAGTACAAAGCTTACAGCTCCCTCTATTTTTAAAGGTTGTACTTAGTTTACAGCATTTCGGGCAGTTCGTCAAGGGCTTTTTCCAGCTTTTGCCGGGAAAAACTGGAATATCACAACATTATCACAACTGCAGCTGGTGGTAGCACGCGCCCTCCATGGTCTTCCAACAGGCGGTGCTTCCCTCCAGGGTCATGTAGCTGTGGGCGGTGTTTTCCTTGGGAATGCTCACGGAGCCGGGGTTTAAGTAAAGGTTCCCCTGCCCGAAGTTTGTCCATGCGGGCACATGGGTGTGGCCGTGGAGCAAAATATCCCCCGGGGCAAGGGGCGGCAGATGATTCAGGTTGAACACATGGCCGTGGGTGACGTAGACCAGCCGCTGCCCCACCGGCAGCACGGCGTAATCCGCCAGCACCGGGAAATTGAGCACCATCTGGTCTACATCGGCGTCGCAGTTGCCGCGCACACACAGCAGCTTGGGCGCAAGGCTGTTCAGCAGCGGAATCACCTTTTTGGGGGCGTAATCCCGGGGCAGGTCGTTGCGGGGGCCGTGGTAGAGCAGGTCTCCCAGAAACAGCAGGCGGTCGGCCTGCTCCCGTTCAAAGGCCTGCTGCAGCTGCTGCGCATAATAATAGGAGCCGTGCAGGTCTGATGCGATCATCCATTTCATATACAGTGTCCTCCCTCAGAGCCGGTTTGCCTTATTGTAGCGCCTGCTGTAAAAATGGTCAAGTAATTACAAAAGTCATACTTTTGTACAAAACCCCTTGACACGCCGCTGAGGATGTGGTATTCTGCTAAGGTTGCAGCCCGCAAATGCGCAGGGTGCATATCGCGGACAGCTGCCGCGATCATAAAAACCGTGTGGATTTTTACAGCAACATTGCTACTTTTCGCCACACAATGGCCCGCTCCAAGCCGCCGTTGTGTGGCTTTTCTTGTGCGGAAATTTCAGGAAAGGAAGCTTTTGCCCCCATGAATGATACTTTTATGAAGACGAAGCCGGTGTTCCCGCTGCTGGTGTCGATGGCTCTGCCCAACGTCATCTCCATGCTGGTGAACTCGCTGTACAACATCGTGGACAGCCTCTTCGTGGCCCAGATCAACGAGCAGGCCATGACGGCCCTCTCCCTCGTGTTCCCCATCCAGAACTTCGTGAACGCCGTTGCCATCGGCTTCGGCATAGGCATCAACGCCCTTGTCGCCCTCTACCGGGGCGCAGGCGACTACGACAGAGCGGACGCCGCCGCCACCCACGGCATGGCCCTCTCGGTGCTCCACGGCATCCTCTGTACGCTGGCAGCTACCGCCATCATGCCCGGCTTCCTGGCCCGGTTCACCACCGACGGCACCATCGTCTCTATGGGCGTGACCTACTCCACCATCGTCTTCCTGTTCGCTACCGTGAACATGGCCAGCCTCGCCTTTGAGAAGCTCTTCCAGGCCGTGGGCCGGATGAAGCTCACCATGATCGCCCTCATCTCGGGCTGTGTCTGCAACATCCTGCTGGACCCCGTCCTCATCTTCGGCCTCGGCCCGGTGCCTGCCATGGGCATTGCCGGCGCGGCGCTGGCTACCGGCATCGG
>OGEP01003786.1_pt1 | contig 10857 bp, 7 predicted proteins | sample 1570721 | NCBI WGS metagenome assembly OGEP01 (sample SAMEA2582131, study PRJEB24529) | metagenome | biome: Human gut stool | place: China | collected 2011 | reverse complement strand
CAACGCGTTCTCGGAACTCAACGATCCCATCGACCAGCGTATGCGTTTTGAACAGCAGGTCCGCGAGAAGGCGGCCGGCGACGACGAAGCCTGCGCGATGGACGAAGATTACCTGCGCGCGCTGGAATACGGTATGCCCCCGGCCGCGGGCGAAGGCATCGGCATCGACCGGCTGGTCATGCTCCTGACCGACTCCCCGTCCATTCGTGAAGTGATCTTCTTCCCGCTGTTGAAGCAGGAATCCTAAACTCTATGCGTTTTGAACTCTTCGTAGCTTTGCGCTACCTCTTTGCTCGGCGCAAGCAGGCCTTTATTTATATCATTTCAGCCATGTCCGTGCTTGGCGTGGCCATAGGCGTCGCCGCGCTGGTCGTGGTTCTCGGCGTCTACAACGGGTTCACGACGGACATCCGGGATAAAATCCTCGGCGCGAACGCGCACATCATCGTTTCCGGTCCGCTGGCGGCGCTCACCGCGCCGCCTTCGGATGCGGACTTCGAAAAAATGCGCGGCGGCGAAGCCCCCGAACTCTCCGGCATGGCGGCTGTGCTCCGGCGCATCAACGCCACTCCCGGCGTCGTCGGCTCCACCCCCTTCCTCTACGCGGAAGGCATGTTGTCCTCCCCGAGAGGCGTCAAAGGCGTCGTCCTGCGGGGTATCGACCCCAAGACCGCGCCGGACGTCCTGACCATGCTGGACAACCTGAGCAGCGGCAGCGTCGCGGACCTGAACGCTTCCATGGAGGGCGCGCCGCCCGGCGTGCTCATCGGCAAGGAACTGGCACAGCGCCTCGGCCTGGTCGTGGGCAGCCGCGTCAACCTCCTTTCGCCTTCCGGACAAAAGACCACCGCCGGTTTCCAGCCCCGCATCCGTCCCTACAAGGTTGCGGGCATTTTCCAGACCGGCATGTTCGAATACGATTCGTCGCTCGGGTTCATCTCCCTTGCGGCTGCGCGCGATCTGCTGGGCCTGCCTTCCGATCAGATTTCCGGCATCGAGGTCACCGTCAAGGACGTATACAAGGCCGATACCGTGGCCGCCGCCCTCCAAAAGGAGCTCGGCCCGCTGGCTTCCGTCCGGACATGGATGGACATGAACGCCAATCTCTTCGCTGCGTTGAAGCTTGAAAAAATCGGCATGTTCATCCTGCTGGCGATGGTCGTCCTCATCGGCTCCTTCTCCATCGTCACCACGCTGGTCATGCTGGTCATGGAAAAAACGCACGACATCGCCATCCTGATGTCCATGGGCGCGACCAAGGGGATGATCCGCCGGATCTTCATGCTTCAGGGCACGATCATCGGCGTGGTGGGCACCTTGCTCGGTTATGTGCTCGGCATAGGGCTGGCGCTCCTCCTCCAACGATACCAATTCATCAAACTTCCACCGGGGGTTTATACGCTGGATCACCTGCCCATCCTGCTCAATTGGGTTGATATCGTCGTGGTCGGCGTGTCCGCCATGACCTTGTGTTTCCTTGCCACGATCTACCCGGCGCGGCAGGCTTCGAGCCTTGAACCCGCCGAAGCCCTGCGGTTCGAATGATGGAACAGACAGCGTACGCGACCGCGCCCCCGGTGCTCTACGAGCTTTCCGGCGTCGAGAAGTCCTGCGAGGGACCTGCGGAGCGCATCACCATTCTGAAAAATATGGACCTGACCGTCCGCGCTGGCGAATCCCTCGCCATCGTCGGAGCGTCGGGATCGGGCAAATCCACCCTCCTCCACCTGCTCGGCGCGCTGGACACGCCGACCGCGGGCAAGGTATTGTTCGAGGGCAAAAGCCTGCCGGACATGACGCCCGTGGAAAAAGCCCATTTCCGCAACAAAAAGCTTGGGTTCGTCTTCCAGTTCCACCACCTGCTGCCCGAGTTTTCCACCGAGGAAAATGTGGCCATGCAGGCGCTCATCGCCGGGATGAACCGGTCGAAGGCGCTGGGGCTGGCGCGGCAGGCCCTCGAACGCGTCGGGCTTTCCGACAGGAAGGATCACAGGGTAACCACCCTTTCCGGCGGCGAGCGTCAGCGCGCCGCCATTGCGCGGGCCATCCTGCTGGAGCCCCGCGTGCTGCTGGCCGACGAGCCGACCGGCAACTTGGACCAGCGGACCGGCGATTCCGTCGCCGAATTGCTTCTGGAACTGAACCGCACACTCGGCATGACCCTCGTCATTGTCACCCATAACCGTGAAATGGCGGGAACCCTCGGGCGCTGCCTCGAATTACGATCTGGAGAACTGTATGAAGAGATGCGTACTCGCGCTGCTGGCGCTGGCGCTGTGTAACCTGTTGTTCCACGGTACGGCTCAGGCGGCGCCCAAACAGGCGGCCTCGGATGCTGTCCGTGTGGCTGTGCTCCCCTTCCAGATCAATGGAGGGGCGGATCTCAACTACCTGAACGACGAGCTGCCCAAGCTGTTTGAGCAGCGGCTGGCCCAAAAGGGATTCAAGGTCATTCCGGCAAAGGATACGTTGCGCCTGCTCAAGAACCAGCAGATCAGCCAGCTCAATCTGGCGACCGCGCGCTCCATCGCCAGGCAGGCCGGGGCGAACTACGCCGTGTACGGCAGCTTCAGCAAGACCGGCGACGCGTTCAGCATCGACGCCCGCATGGTGGATGCCGCTGGACAGCAGGGGGCGCAGCCCTATTTCGTCCAGAAGCAAAACATGATCGAACTGCTTCCCGCCGTCGACGAACTTGTCGACAAGATGGGCGGCGGCGCGGTCAAGGGCGACGCCATCACGGACATCCAGATCCGCGGCGTCAAGGTGCTCGACCCCGACGTGGTGCTGATGCGCCTGTCCACCCGCAAGGGTGATGTGGTTGATCCCTCCACGCTCAATGAAGAAATCAAGCGAATCTGGGATCTCGGCTACTTCAGCGACGTGAACGCCGACATCGAACAGGGCGGACAGGGCCGCGTGCTCGTGTTCACGGTCAAGGAAAAGCCCCGCATCGACGACGTGATCGTCAACGGTTCCGACGAAGTCAAAAAAGAAGACATTCTGGCGGCCATGAGCTCCAAGACGGGCTCCGTCCTCAACGACCGCCTGCTTGCCGAAGACATCCAGAAGGTCACCGAGCTGTACCGCAAGGAAGGCTTCTACCTCGCCGAAGTGAACTACCGCATCGAGCAGAAGGCCAACAGCGCCTCCGCCGTGCTGGTCTTCGACGTGAAGGAAGGCAAGAAGCTCTACATCAAGGAAATCAAGATCGAAGGGCTCCAGGGCATCGACGCCGGCGATCTCAAGAAGGAACTCGCGCTCCAAGAGCACGGCATCCTGTCATGGGTTACCGGAACGGGCGTGCTCCGCGAAGAATACCTTGAGCGCGACTCCGCGGCAATCACGGCCTACGCCATGAACCACGGCTACGTGGACATTCAGGTCGCCGCGCCGCAGGTGGACTACTCCGAAGACGGAATCACCGTCACGTTCACCGTCAATGAAGGCAAACGCTACAAACTCGGCGAAATCGGCTTCAAAGGCGATCTCATCGACAGCGACGAGCGCCTGAAAGAAGTGATCAAGCTTGACGACTACAAAGATTCCAACGGGTATTTCTCCCTCACCGTCCTGCAGGACGACATCAAGGCCCTCACCGACTTCTACGGCAATTACGGCTACGCCTTTGCCGAAGTCGATGTGGACACCCCGAAGAACGATGAGGAAGGCATCATCAACGTCTTCTATGTGCCGCACAAGAAGCAGAAGGTGCATATCCGCCGCGTGGTCACGCAGGGCAACACCCGTACCCGCGACAACGTCATCTTCCGTGAATTGCGCCTTGCCGACGGGGACCAGTTCGACGGCTCCAAGCTGCGCCGCTCCAACGAGCGCCTGAACCGCCTCCGCTACTTTACCCAGGCCGACACCACCATCGTTCCCACGGACAAGGACGATGAGGTCGATCTCCGCGTCAACCTGAAGGAAGACCGCACCGGCGCCATCATGGGCGGCGTGGGCTACTCGACCTTCTACCAGTTCGGCGTGAGCGGCAGCATCCAGGAGCGCAACCTGTTCGGCCGCGGCTACTCGCTCGGCCTGCAGGGTTTCGTGTCCGGCAAGTCCTCGTATCTGGACCTGTCTTTCGTCAACCCGCGCATCTACGATACCGATTTCGGTTTCAGCAACAACAGCTACGCCATCTGGGAAGAATGGGATGACTTCAAGAAGAAGACCATCGGTAATACCATCCGCCTCTTCCATCCCATTGGCGAGTACACCTCGGTGTCCGTTGGCTACCGTCTCGACCGCTACACCCTGTTCGACATTCCCGACACGGCCTCCCGCGCCTACAAGGAATACGAGGGCAAGAACCTCTCGAGCGTCGTAAGCACCAGCATCACCTACGACTCCACCGACTCGCGCGAACGTCCCACGTCCGGAGTGGTGGGCCGCGTCTCTATGGAATACGGCGGCGGCGGTATCGGCGGTAACGACAACTTCTTCAAGCCTATCGGTGAATTGCAGTCGTTCCACACCCTGTTCCGCAACCCGAACCACATCTTCCATTGGCGTGGCCGCGTCGGCGGCGTGTTCGAAAACTCCAACAAGCCGGTCCCCGTATTCGACCGCTTCTTCATCGGCGGCATCGACTCCATCCGTGGTTATGACTCGGAAGACCTTGCCCCGCGCGATCCCAAGTACCACGACGAAATCGGCGGCGACCGCATGGGCTTCCTGAACTTCGAATACATCTGGACGTTCCATCCGGAAATGGGCATCGCCCTCGTGCCGTTCTTCGACATCGGCTACAACATCGACTCCAAGCAGACTTCCGATCCCTTCAGCGACCTGAAGAAGTCGGTCGGCCTCGAACTGCGCTGGCGTTCGCCCATGGGCGACCTGCGCTTCGCCTACGGCTTCCCGCTGGACAAGAACGTCAAGGGTGACCGCCCCGGCGGACGGTTCGAGTTCTCCATGGGTCAGTTCTTCTAAAAAACAAGGGTGCGGGAAAGAATACCTTTCCCGCACCCCTTCCGCTTTGCCCGCTTCTGTGCGGGCGGGCCTCTTTGACGCGGCACGACCGCCCATCAGGACAGCTTCCCCTTCATGATTCTTATCGGTTCTCAGACTCCGCACAGATCATCCCCCGCCATCGGGCGTCTGTTCAGACCCCTTTTGGTCGCCTTTGCCCTCGCCCTGTTCGTGACCGCGTTTTCCGACGCGCACGCGGCTCCCTCCTTTGAACAGCAGTACGAGAAGGCCAAGCAGGATATGGAGTTCCTCAAGAGCGACTCCAAACGCGGCGGCTGGCGTGAGCCGTGGGAAAAACTCGCCCAGTCGTTTTTCGACCTCCACGAAAAATATCCCCGCTGGCGGAACCGCCCTGCGGCGCTCTTCCGTTCGGCGTTGGCGATGGAGGAGCTCGCCAAGCGTTCCATGCTGCGGCAGGACGCTCAGTCCGCTGTCGATCGGTATGGGGTGTTCCTCAAAAGCTACGCCGGCCATGTGCTGGCCGACGACGCGCTGTTTGGCATTGCGCGTATCAAGGCGGAACGGTTCAACGATTTTTCCGGAGCTCAGGAAGCGCTCAACACCATCCAAAATCAATATCCCCGGGGTGATGTCGCACCGGAAGCCAAGCTCTACGCCCAGCGCCTCAAGGCGGCGCTGGAAGCGGCCAAGAGCAGCACGCCGGGCAAAAAGACGGCGGCGCTTCTGACCGACATGAAATGGGAAAACCAGAAGAATCTGGCCGTCATCACGCTGGAGTTCGATCGCCCCATCATCTGGTCCATCGACACGCAAAGCGGCAGCAAAAAAAACGACATCCCCAACAGGATGGTTGTGGATCTCATGGGCGTCAATCCGGCTTCGACGATCCGCCCCGGCATCAAAGTGCAGGGCAGTTCCCTCCGCCGTATGCGCCTTGACTTGTCCGCTCCCGATAAAACCCGGCTTTTGCTCGATTTCAGGCAGGTCAAACGCTTCATGGTCAAAACGGAATCCTCGCCGTTCCGTATCGTCATCACGACCTCGGCCACGGACGCCGCCATGCCTCGCGGCATCTCGTTCGGCCAAGGGCTGCAATCGAGCGATCCGCTTTTCCGGTTCGCCACCCGATCCATCATGATCGATCCCGGCCACGGCGGCAAAGATCCCGGAACCGTGCACAACGGCGTCATCGAACGTGAAGTGACGCTGGACATCGCCAAACGTGTGGGCAGCATCCTCGCGGGCAAAGGCATCCAGGTGCACTACACCCGAACGGACAATACATGGGTTTCGTTGTCCACCCGTTCCTATATGGCGAATCAGGCCCGCGCCGATGTGCTGCTGTCCATCCACGTCAACGCCAGCCCCAATGAAAACGCCTGCGGCCTGGAAACGTATTTCCCGGATACAGCCTCAAGCAGTGCGGATGCGGGCAAGCTTGCCGGGCTGGAAAACGCCAACGGAGGCCATAAGGGAGATACGGGATCCCCTGCCGCTTCGTCGTCGGTTCGCAGTCAGGAATCCCGCCGCCTCGCCGACACGGTCCAAAAATGTACCCTCTCCGTCATGAAGGAAAAGACCTTCACCGTCCGGGACGGAGGGGTCAAGTCCGGCCCCTTCAAGGTCTTGCTCGGCGCGAATATTCCGGGTATCTTGGTTGAAGTCGGTTATTGCTCAAACGCACAGGAAGCCGCCAACCTTGCGATCCCCACGTATCGGCAGGCGTTGGCGGAAGGGATCGCTTCCGGCATCCTTGCCCATTTGGGCAGCCTCGACGGGAACAAGCGCTGATCCCGTTCCGCTACGCGTTCTTCCCCGTCTGGCAACATTTCCTTCCCAGCCCTGTTCCCCTCTGCCTCTTTCACGTGCGCTTCGGGAAAAGAGAAAACGCTGTTCTGTTCTCCTTGAGTAACAAACCTGCAAGGGGAGCTGCCCAGAGGGCAGTTATCTGCTCACAGCGCTCTCCTCGCAATATATTTTGCGGTAAAACAAACCCGCCGGAAGAAAAAAACTCAGCCTTCTCCGCACCGGGAATATCCCTGAAGGATCCTAACTTTCTTTATCTTCCGGAATAACTGGATATAAAAATCTTTTCAGAAATCCGGGCTCTCTATCCGCTTTCATGCCCATAACGGAACATGTCTTGACGACTCACGCGTTGAAGGCTATCCATTTCGATCTGCGGGCCGGGTTCCCGCTAGTGTCTGTACATCCAAGGAGAAGAATATGTTCAGAGTATTGTCCCTCGCTCTTGTGGCTTGTTTGCTGATGGCGGGTTCCGCTTTCGCCGACATGAAAATCGGCGTGTTCAACTCCCAGGCCGTTGCTATGGACAGCGACGCAGCCAAGGCCGCCCAGCAGAAGCTGCAGTCGCAGTTCGGCGCCGAGAAGACGCAGCTTGAAAAGCAGGCCAAGGATCTGCAGTCCAAGGGTGAAGCCCTTCAGGCTCAGGTCGCTAAAATGTCCGCCAAGGAACGTGAAGACAAGCAGATGGAATTCCTCCGCCTGCGCCGCGCCTTTGAAGAAAAGTCCCGCAACTTCGCCCGCAAGGTGGAAAACACCGAAAACCAGATCCGCCAGAGCATGGCTCAGCAGATCTACGACGCCGCCACCACGATCGCCAAGCAGCAGAAGCTTGATCTTATCCTCGACGCCGCTGCCGGCAGCGTGATGTATGCCACGCCCACCCTCGACATCACCAAGCCCGTCCTTGCTGAAGTCAACCGTTTGTGGAAGGCCGGCGGCAGCAAGTTCCCGGAACCCAATACCGGTAAGAAGTAAATGGTTGCCCGTAAACTCTCCGAAATCGCGGCCCAGCTTGGCTTGATCCTGCAAGGCGACGATGCCGAAGTCATCGGCGTCAACACCTTGGAGGGGGCCGGGCCCGATGAAGTGAGCTTTCTGGCAAACCCCAAATACGCTGACCAGCTCGCGGCAACGCGGGCTGGCGCCGTCATAGTCCGTCCCGAACACGCCGGGGATGTCAGACGCGCCCTGATCAGCGAAAATCCCTACCAGGACTTCGGCCGCGTTCTGGAGCTGTTCGCCGCACCGCAGGGCAGCTTTTCCGGAATCAGCCCGTTGGCCTTCATTCATCCCGATGCCGAACTCGGCGACGGGGTGACCGTTTACCCCTTCGTTTACATCGGTCCCCATGCCACGGTGGGAAGCGGCGTCAAGCTCTTCCCCGGCGTCTACGTGGGCGAGAACGTCCGCATAGGCAAGGGCACCACCGTCTATCCTAATGCCGTGCTCATGGCTGGAACACACGTCGGCGAAGGCTGCATCCTGCATCCGGGTTCCGTGCTCGGCGCGGACGGCTTCGGCTTCGCACGGACCCCTGCGGGCATCCAGAAAATCCCGCAAGTCGGCAAGGTCACCATCGGCAACGCCGTCGAGGTGGGGGCCAACGCCGCCATTGACCGGGCCGTGCTCGATGCCACCCGCATAGGTGACGGCACAAAAATCGACAATCTCGCTCAGATCGGGCATAATGTGCAGATAGGCCGTAACGGCTTCGTCGTCTCACAAGTGGGCATTTCCGGTTCCACCACGGTCGGGGACAACTGCACGTTCGCCGGACAGGTCGGTATCGCCGGGCACCTGCACATCGGCGACAACGTCACCATTGGCCCCCAGTCGGGGGTCGCCAAAGATATCCCCAGCGACGTCGTCGTGGGCGGCACGCCCACCGTGGATCAGCGTACCTACATGCGCACGCTGGCCCTTATGCCCCGCTTCCCCGAACTCTTCAAGCGCCTGTCCAAGCTTGAAAAGGAACTGGAAGAACTCAAGGGCGGCAAGCCGGACGCCTAGCTCTTTGCAATTCAGACTCAAGGAATACACAGCATGGACCAGCCTACCTCGTTTGACATCCGCAAGATTCTGGAGTTTCTCCCCCACCGTTATCCATTCCTGCTCGTGGACAGGGTCAACGAGATCGTGGACGGGGAATACATCAAGGCGCATAAGTGCGTCAGCTTCAATGAACCGTTCTTTCAGGGGCATTTCCCCGGCGTCCCGGTGATGCCCGGCGTGCTGATCATTGAAGCTCTGGCGCAGGCTGGCGGCCTGCTGGTGCTGCATGGTTTCGATCCGAGCGAGACCGCCGGGAAGCTCTTCCTCTTCTCCGGGCTCGAAAAGGTCCGCTTCCGGCGTCCGGTCTTCCCCGGCGACCGTCTGGATCTGGAATGCCGCCTCATCCGCCACAAGCTGAAACTGTGGAAGATGGAAGGTCGGGCTTACGTTGACGGCGTGCTCGCCGCCGAAGCGGAAATCACCGCTGCCGTGACCGATCGTGGAGACATGTAATATGGGTTGCAGTATGGCTTCTCAACAAGTCCACCCCACTGCTATCGTGCACGCCAATGCGCAGATCGGCAAGGATGTGGAAATAGGCCCCTATGCGATCATCGAAGAGCATGTCGTCATCGGGGATCGCTGCCGCATCGACGCCCACGCCGTCATCAAAGATTACACGAGGATGGGCGTGGGCAACCATATCCACTCCCACGCGCTGGTCGGCGGCGAACCGCAGGATCTCAAGTTCCAGGGCGAAGTGACGTGGCTGGAGCTCGGCGACGATAACCGTATCCGTGAATTCGCCACGCTCCACCGGGGCACGGAAGGCGGAGGCGGCATTACCCGTATCGGCAGCCGCAACCTGTGCATGGCCTACACGCACATCGCCCATGACTGCCAGCTCGGCAATGACATCGTCATGTCCAACGGAGCCACTCTCGGCGGGCATGTACGCGTGGACGACTTTGCGATCATCGGAGGCCTTTCCGCAGTGCACCAGTTCGGCCATGTCGGTACGCACGCTTTCGTGGGCGGCATGACGGGCGTTGCGCAAGATCTTCCCCCGTGGATGCTGGCAGCGGGCAGCCGTGCGCTTGTGCATGGCCCCAATCTTGTGGGACTGCGCCGCGCCGGGGCTTCCCGCGAGACGATCTCCGCTTTCAAACAGGCCTTCCGCCTCATTTGGCGCAGTGAGATGCCCCGCTCCGAAGCCTTGGATCTGCTTGCGAACGACTACGCAAATCTGCCTCAAGTGATGGAGTTTGTGGATTTTGTCCGCAGCAGCGAACGCGGGCTCTGCCCCGCCGAAAAAAATGTTGAAAAAAAACTTGACGACGACGCTGTATAAAGCTAAAAGCTTCTTCGTCGACAGCGACAAGCTCGACACATAGAGATGCCTTTGTAGCTCAGTTGGTAGAGCGCATCCTTGGTAAGGATGAGGTCAGCAGTTCAATTCTGCTCAAAGGCTCCATGAAAATTCAGGACTTACGAGAAAAACTCGTGAGTCCTTTTTTTGTATATGGCCTTTTAGCCCCGCTATAGCCCCGCGTTTTCAGAACATGGAAAAGTAAAGGAAAAGGGTTTTTAGTGAAGGTTTCCCGCATCGGGGTAGCCCCACACAGCCCCACGCCCGCCGGAAGGGACGCGACAGAACATTCCCACGGCAAAGGATGCGAACACTATTCGTACCCTGTAGGCAGAACCGCCGCGCCTATACTGTTCCACGTACCCCCGTTCAAAGTCCCTACGGGCATCCTGAGAGGCGTTTTGCCCTCTACATAGGCAGAGAGTCATTTTCCCCCAAAAAGGGGCTCAGATTGACGATACAGAGAGATTCCCTATCGAGGGAGAGGAAACCACAAAAAGAGGCGGCCCGTTCCCGAACCGCCCCGCCATTTCGTGAGTCCTTACCCCTGCCGTGCTTCCCCTGTGCTTCGTTGCCGTTCGAGTTGGGCCTGTACAGCCGCAAGCATGGCAAGATCGGCTTCAAAGTCTGCCCCCCTGCCTTCCTCGCTTCCTTCCCTCACGGTGGCCTTTCCGTCGCGTTCCCCGGTGCGGCGTCGAGCGTTCGGAGTATTCCGAACGTGAGCCCCCGTCTGGAGGGTGCCCGGCAAGGGA
>OGEP01003781.1_pt1 | contig 10869 bp, 7 predicted proteins | sample 1570721 | NCBI WGS metagenome assembly OGEP01 (sample SAMEA2582131, study PRJEB24529) | metagenome | biome: Human gut stool | place: China | collected 2011 | reverse complement strand
ACTTACCCAGTAGAAACGGAGGAAATCACCTACAAGCGTCAGAAAGCTAAAGGGAAACGCCAAGCTATTCTGAGTCAGTTTACTCCTGAAAAAGTTCATCATGAATTAACAAGAGAAGACTCCCTTTGTCCAGATTGTCATGGAGAATTGAAAGAAATTGGCTCAGTTATTCAACGATAAGAGTTAGTTTTTATCTCTGCACAATTGAAACGCATTGACCATGTGCAACACGCTTACAAATGCCAGTCTTGTAGCGAGACGACTCTCAGTGACAAGATTATCAAAGCTCCTGTTTCCAAGGCGCCATTAGCACATAGTTTGGGCTCAGCTTCTATCATTGCTCACACCATTCATCAAAAGTTTAACCTCAAGGTTCCTAATTACAGATAGGAAGAGGATTGGAATAAGTTAAGACTATCCCATTAGTCGTAAGGAAATCGCCAACTGGCATGTTAAGGTGAGTCAGTATTACCTCGAGCCAATCTATAATCTGCTCCGTCAGAAACTATTGGAGCAGCCGATTCTCCATGCGGATGAGACCTCTTACAAAGTTCTTGAAAGTGACACTCAGCTGACGTATTACTGGACCTTTTTATCTGGCAAGCATGATGGTAAAGGAATAACCCTTTACGATCATGATAAGAAATATAGTGGCTTGGTGGTGCAAAAATCTCTAGGTGACTACAATGGCTATATTCATTGTGATATGTGGTCGGCTTATCGACAATTAGCCAATGCCAAGCTAGTTGGTTATTGGGCACATGTGAGGCGGAAGTTTTTTGAGGCAACTCCTAAACAGGCTGATAAGGTCTCTCTTGGTCTCAAAGGCTTGACGTATTGTGATCGGATGTTTGCGCTTGAAGAGAAATGGGCTGACTTACCACCACAAGATCGCCTCAAGAAACGTCAAGCAGAGTTAGCTCCTTTAATGACTGAATTTTTTGATTGGTGCCGTGACCCAGCTGTTCTTCCAGAGTTTTGAGGGAGCAAAATCAACTGCTATCATCATGTCGCTTTTGGAAACCTCTAAGGACATGGCTTAGACAGTGAAAAATATATGACCTATCTTCTGGAAAATCTCCCAAGCGAGGAGTTGCTCGCAAACAGGGATGTTCTAGAGGCTTATTTGCCATGGGCAGAACAAATACAACAGAGTTGTAGATAATGAAAACTTCCATAGTCAGTTGACTTTGGAAGTTTTTAATATACCTAGTTATTGGACGGTTACTCTTCAACCCACTACAGTTGACAATGAGCCTCTAAAGCTCTAACTAAAAAAACCAAAGACATAGAAGATAACACAAAGAGTACCAACTGATATTTCAGAGAATAATACCTAAAATAAATGATTTTTATATTTTGTCACTTTCCAGTGAACACCATTTAAATAATATGCTGTTAGACAAGTCGTAAAGATGATACTCTCAATTGAGTATGAAAAAAATCACGATAGCATCTACGTCTATAAAAAGGCATTAGTTAGAGAAATTGAGAACATTCCCTAATACAGATTATAGTACTATTGAAAATCATCCAGATAGTAATCACTACTAACAATAGGGACATTATGCTCATTTACCAGTAAAAACTGTAGAAAATGACTAGGAACAGAAACATCTATGCCATGTATAAGTTATTTACATTATTACTACGACCCCTAGTTTTACAATTCAAATGACCTTTTTCCTCTAGTTGCTTTCCTCATAAATGCAATGTGTTGGTGCTAATGCCAAATAAAGCATAGGCTTCTTTTTAGAACGCCCTTCTTTAACATAGGCGATAACACGTTGTCTAAAATCATTTCCGTAACTCATATGTCTATTATAACATTTACTAAATTAAAACTGAAGGACTATAAAAACTAAGGAAAGAGGTAAAAATAATACCCAGAGAGTCATCATGCCGAATATGAAGAGTGTCGAATATAACCGAACTGATTTATTAAGATATCACACTTGAACATTACAAGGTTATAGTGTAAGGAACTAGTTGCATCTACTGATTGTCACAATTTTTCTAAGATGTACAATGTTGTGTTACCCAAAAATTTAAGGTAACAAAAAAGCCGAACTTAAAGTTCAAGGGCTCTTTAATAATTTATCGTCATGTCGTTTATTTCATACTTTCTTGACTCGATTTGTTCTACTTTTAAGTTAACTGCCTTTTTACTCCATACTAAAAAGTAGACTCAAAAATACTAATGAGTGATTAGTTTGTTTTTTCAACGCTGAGGATTTTAACGTCGTAATTTCCTGCTGGAGATTCGATGGTAACCAAATCGCCAGTTTTCTTACCGATAAGTGCTTGTCCGATTGGGCTTTCGTTAGAAATTTTTCCTGAGAAGATATCTGCACCCGCAGCACCTACGATACTGTAGGTATCTTTATCAGTTGTCCCAACTTCTTGAACAACAACTGTTTTTCCGATAGCTACTTCATCTTTAGCAACAGCATCACTATCAATGATTTCAGCGTAACGGATTTTAGTTTCTAGGGTCGAAATTTGACCTTCAACGAAAGCTTGTTCGTCTTTAGCTGCATCGTACTCACTATTTTCTGACAAGTCACCGTATGAACGAGCAATTTTAATGCGTTCAACAACTTCTGGACGACGAACTAATTTTAGCTCTTCGAGTTCTTGTTCAAGTTGTTCTTTTTCTGCAAGGGTCATTGGGTAAGTTTTTTCTGCCATTTTCTTTTCTCTTTTCTATATTTTTATTTTAAAAATCAATATCATTATAAGCATGAGGCTGAGTAGCTATCACCCAGCCTCGATGTATTAATTAATTTGACTGTTTACATATTTTTCAACATTTGCTTGATGTGTTTCGTAGTCCTTGGCGTAGTATACCTTGCCAGTCTTAACATCTGCTACAAAATAGTAGTAGTCTGTCGAAGCTGGATTTACCGTTGCCTTAATAGCTGATAGACTAGGACTGTCAACTGCACCAGGCATCAAACCAGTATTCACATAAACATTGTAAGGGGAGTCAATCGTTGTATCAATAGAGGCATCTTCCGTTAGAGTTGTCTTATCACCAAGTTTGCCCATGGCATAAAGAATGGCGATGTTACTTTGAAGGGCTTGTCCAGCATTCAAACGATTATAGAAAACACTAGCGATATTGCGACGATCATCATCGGTTGAACCTTCTTTTTCAACTAGAGAGGCCAAGGTCAAAATGTCATTGACTGATTTGCCCTGTGACTTGATTGTCGCATAGTAGGAACTCATGTTAGTATTCATAGTTGAAATCATATCTTCAACCAATTCTTCCAAGGTCGTTCCCTTGTAGTAATTGTAGGTAGCTGGGAAGAGATAGCCTTCCAGCTGATAGGTCACCGATGATTTGTCTGGCAAGCTACCAAGCAAGTCTGGATATTTAGCAACCATCTTTTTGATGAAGGTTTCGTCTTGAATCAATTTCAAGAAATCCTCTGACTTAAACGGTGTTGCAGATGTTTTTTTGTTCTTGCTATTAACTTCGATAGCTTTTGCGATTTGCTTAATCGTATAGCCCTCGGTAATCAAAATCTTACCAAGAGTCGGTTTTGTAGGCTCAGAAGTGCCTCCTTTTTGAAGCTCTGCCGCAATTTCATCCAAATCCATGCTCTTTTGAAGGTTGTAATAACCACTCTGATAATTAGTGTAATTCTTGAATTTAGAATAATAATTAAAGACAGTCGCGCTCTTGATAAGACCGGACTTCTCCAAAATCTGTCCAATCAGCTTATTCCCAGAACCTGCTGGAATTTCCACTTGAACATAGGATGTGGACTTCTTATCGACAGCATTGATAGCACTGTTAACATAACGATAACCAAAGAATGCCGTCAACAATAAGACAGCCACGATAATGATGATTAAGGCAAGAGCAATTCGTTTGGCAATGTTGTCTGCTTTCTTAAGTCGTTCTTGTTTCGTAACCTTTTCCACCTCAGTTTCTTTAAACTCAGCTGGTTCTGCAATTTCTGCCACTGGTTGTTCATCAACCACCGACTCTTTCTCAACAGATACTTCCTCTTCAGGAACCGTCACAGAATCTGTTGAACGGACTAAGAAAATCTCTTGCGTTTCATCCTTATCAAGAGGAGCTTCAACTTCACCAGTTTTTTCAATAGTTGGTGTAAATGTTTCTGAAATATTCTCTAGAGTCTGTTCGACTTCTTCTTGGAAATTCGGAGTTTGCTCCGATTCAGATTCAACAGCTACTTTTTGCGAATTATCCTTCTGTAAAGAATTTTCTGACTCCAGCTGTCTTTTCTCCTCTTCAAGCTTAGCCTTTGCTTCTGCCAGAGCTACTTCTTCAGCTTGACGTCGAGCGAATTCAGCCGCTTTTTTAGCTTCCAAACGCTTTTGTTCTAATTCTTCTTGTCTTTGCTTTTCAAGAAGTGCTTTGGCCTCTGCTTCTAAGCGTTGTTGCTCAGCCAAGGCTTTTGCTTCCTCTTCTTCTTTTAGGCGCTGGGCTTCATACTCAGCCATCAGCTCAGCGGTTCGACGAGCTGCCGCTTTGGCTTCTAGCTCTTTCTGATAAAGCTCCTCTTCGCGCAATTTTCGTTGACGGTTAGCTTCTTCTAACTCTCGCAGAATCTGTTCTTTAAAACTCTTCTTTTCCTGAGCCTTCTGCTTATCGTCGTTAAATTCGGTCAAAGCGAATTCCTCCTAATAGTAGTCAACCGCCATTATAACTTAAATGGCACCTAAAATCAACTCATCTCCTTTAATGTTATCCATTTTTAATAATAATGAAACCGTTTTAGGCATTTAGCCACAGCATATCATACCAAACCTCATTAGCATAGGTTGAAGAAGATTCCCCCTGGTCCACAAAACCATTCATTTCATAATAGGCAATCAAATAATCGTGACAAGTCAGAACAATACCCTTCCCTTGTCGAGCAGCAACGACATCCTTCATGGCAGCAAGCAGAGCGGTTCCAATCCCTTGCCCTTTGAAGTCGGGATGAATCGATAGACTCGTCACCGCAACAAAACCAGCTACTGGTTGATTTGGTGCCACATCAAGAAATAAATCATCTGTCAGCACCGCTTCAGCAACTACAGGACCTTCGATATAACCAGCAACAGCCCCATCAATCTCAGCGATCAAAAAAGTGTCTGGAATTTTCCTGATATGATTGTCAATAGCCTCTCTAGACATAGCCTCAGCTGCTGAAAAATTACTCTCTTCAATGGCTAAAACTTCATCTAAATCCTCCGTGGTCGCCTGTCTTATAAGCATCTTTTTCCTCAATTCTATTACAAAAAGAAGCAGGGCATCTTAGCCCCACTTATTAAGTATTATTGTCTATTTTTTGTCAAATTTGACAAAAGTTCTTCAAATGAACGTTCGTAGAGTTGGATATCTCCTGCTCCCATAAAGACATAAACAGCATTATCATGGTCAAGCAGTGGTGAGACATTTTCAACGGTAACAACCTTAGCCTGTTTGACAATTTTAGCTGCCAAATCTTCAACCTTAACATCGCCATGGTCAACTTCACGCGCTGAGCCGTAGATTTGTGCCAAGTAAACACTATCTGCTTGATTCAAGGCTTCAGCAAATTCATCAAGCAAAGCGATTGTACGAGTAAAGGTATGAGGTTGGAAAATAGCGACGATTTCTTTTGAAGGGTATTTCTGACGCGCAGCATCCAAAGTCGCAATAATTTCTGTTGGATGGTGAGCAAAGTCGTCAATAATCACGGTACCGTTAATCACTTTTTCAGTGAAACGACGCTTCACACCTGAGAATGTTTTCAAATGTTCCGCAACAAGTGCCATATCAATTCCAACGACATAGAGGTTTGCAATAACCGCTGTCGCATTTAAAATATTGTGACGACCAAAGGCAGGAACATGGAAGTTACCGATAACTTCACCATTGTGAGTCACTTTGAAATCAGAACCACTGGTTGTACGTGTGATATCCGTAGCAACGAAGTCGTTGCTGTCATCAAATCCATAGTAATAAATCGGAGCGTCTGAAGTAATCTTACGAAGGTAAGGGTCTTCACCATAGACAAACAAGCCTTTTTGAACTTGCTTAGCGTAATCATTGAAAGCATCAAAGACATCGTCAATACTTGTAAAGTAATCAGGATGGTCAAAATCAATGTTGGTGATGATTGAATATTCTGGGTGGTATGGCATGAAATGACGTTCGTATTCGTCAGCCTCAAAGACAAAGTATTTGGCATTAGCTGAACCACGACCTGTACCATCACCAATCAAGTAAGATGTATCTGTGATGTTTTTCAAAACATGTGATAACAAACCTGTTGTTGATGTTTTGCCGTGTGCCCCAGCGACACCCATGCTTGTAAATTGACGCATAAACTCACCAAGAAATTCATGGTAACGTTTGAAAGTGTAGCCTTGGTGAATCACATAGGCTAATTCATCATTATTATCTTCACGGAAGGCATTTCCTGCAATAATTTCAAGGTCTTCAGTGATATTGTCTGGTGAAAATGGAAGAATTTTAATCCCCGCTTGCTCCAAGCCACGTTGAGTAAAGTAATATTTTTCAACATCACTACCTTGAACCTTATGCCCCATTCGATGCAACATAAGAGCAAGTGCACTCATTCCTGAACCCTTAATTCCGATAAAATGATAAGTTTTTGACATGATTTCTCCTCTAATTGATGTCTTCAAAGCGTGCCATATTCAACTCCTGAGCAGGACGGTGATCCTTAGAAGACTCTTGTTGTTGGTTATAAATCTGGCTACGCTTCAAGAAGTCATAACTATTTTTTCGGCGTTTAGCCGATGGTTTGTTGTTCGGTTCTTGATAAGTTACTGGAATTTCAGCCAAGATGTAATGTTCTTGACGTAATCTCTCCGACAAGTCACTGAACTCCGTTTTAGGGAGGTCAGCCTTAGGTTTAGGTGCTGTCGCCTTGAGTTGGTGCTTAAAGACTTTCTTTGAAGGCTTTTTGACCTCTTGCTTAAAGATAGCTTGTTTTTTTTGGCGAACATCTTGTTTAGCCTGCTGGCGTGCTAAGGAAGCCTCTGTCGGACGAGAGACCGTTGGCACAACAGCTTCTGACTTTTGCTGGTTCACAGGTGATACGGGAGCACTTTCCGTTAAAACAGGCTCGTGCCCATAATCTTTCTCTTGATAATGCCCCTTGATATTGTTGATTAAATCGCTATTATCATACAGAGCCATTTGTCGCGCTTGTGTGATAACAGGTTCATTATCTGGCACCAAGGGAAATTGTCTCAGGCTTTTCTTCACGGTCTCACTTCCTTCCTATAACAGTCCTATTATAAACTAATTCTATCTATTTTTCAAAGTTTTTCACGAGATGAGAATATAGAAAAAGCCAATCCTAGAACGCTCTTGTTCCATGGATTGACTCTGTCACAACTAATTTTGAATGCCTAGAATGTCCTTGATGTCATCAATGGTCATGCTGGCACGCGTTTCGTTGCCGTCCAAAACTGTTGTGACCAGATGTTTCTTGCTTTCTTGCAATTCAAGAATTTTTTCCTCAATCGTACCTCGTGTGATGAGGCGATAAACTTCCACATTTTCCTCTTGTCCAATACGGTGGGCACGGCTGATAGCCTGCATTTCCACAGCTGGATTCCACCAGAGGTCGATGAGGATAACTGTATCAGCTCCCGTCAGGTTAAGCCCAACCCCACCCGCTTTCAGTGAAATCAAGAAGGTGTCCTTAGACCCATTATTGAAGGCTCTGGTCATTTCCTGACGTTCATTCGCTGGCGTTGAACCTGTAATTTTATAGCTGGTCAAGCCAAGTTTTTCCATTTCCTGCTCTGCTAAATCGAGCATGCCACGGAATTGTGAAAAGATGAGGGCACGATGTCCGTTTTCTTTGATTTGGACCAAGAGCTGGCGCAAGCTATCTAGCTTACCACTCTCACCATCATAATCCATAAAGAGACTCGGCGTGTCGCAGATTTGGCGGAGACGGGTAATGCCTGACAGGATTTCAATCTTGCGGCGGTTAATATCAGCATCCGATACTCCGCGGATGCTTTCTTGCATCTGACGAAGCTGGGCTAGGTAAATAGCTTTTTGGCTGTCCGCCATTTCATTAGGGTAATTGATTTCGATGAGGTCTGGCAATTCTGGCAAGACATCTTCCTTACGGCGACGCATGACAAAAGGCTTGATGTAGCGAGCAACTTGCTTAGGTTCCAATTTCAAGAATTCTTTTTTATTTGGAAGCAAGCCTGGGAGAACGATTTGGAAAATCGACCAGATTTCCAGAAGTTTATTTTCAATCGGTGTTCCTGAAAGGGCGAAGCAATTTTTGACCTCAAAAGCTCGAAGGCTCTGTGCAATCTTGGTCTGGGTATTTTTCATGACCTGTGCCTCATCCAAAATGAGGTAATCAAAAGACTGGGTCTGATACTCTTCAAAATCCTGACGGAAAGAAGAATAGCTGGTAATGACCACCTGATGATTTTCAGAAATAATGGCGTCACGGACAGGTTTCAAGCCGTAAGAAACTACCACATCCAAATCAGGAGCGAATTTGCTAAATTCATCCTTCCAGTTATAAATCAGGCTTGACGGTGACAAAATCAAGACACGCGATTCTTTGGTAATCTTGCTATTCAAAAAGCTAATGGTCTGCAAGGTCTTGCCAAGTCCCATATCATCAGCCAAAATACCGCCAAAACCGTAGTTATCAAGCATAGACAACCAACGAACACCCGCAACCTGATAATCACGGAGGTCTGCCTTGACAGTCAATGTCGGAATAGCGAAGGCTTCTGGATGACGAAGGTCATAGGCCAACTGCTTGAAAGCATCTGAAAACTGAACATTGCTACTGTCTTTAAAAAGTTCTGACAGTTGAAAAGCGGCAATGGTATCCAGTTGCAAATGACCATTTTGAAGTTGCTTAGCTCGAAGTTGTTTCAGGGTATGACTGACCTTTTGCGTGTCGTCGTCAAAGACCACCAATTTACCAGACTTACTGATAAAGTATGGGGTATTGTTGAAGAGAGCTGTTAGGGCATCGTCAATGTCATTTTCAAAAATGCTTGAAAAATCAAAGGACACGTCCAACAAACCACCCTGTGCCTGAACAGAAACTCTCGGTTGCTCTGAATAGCGGAGCTCCTCCAGCTCATCAGATAAATAAACATCACCTAGGCGCTCTAATTGTTTGAGTGTTTGGGTAAAGAAGACATAGAGGTCCTCTCCGATGAGCGGTAGGTGGCGTGACTGAAATTGCGGAGCGAATCCATTATTTTCCAAAACCTTAAAGATTTTCTCTTCGTGTTTGAAATGACTGGCAAAGGGCAGATTTTCCAGTTCCTGACGGCTAGAAACCGTAAAGCCATGCCCATAATCAAAGACCAGTTTGAGTTGAATATCCTGATTGCTAACCAATTCTAAATAAAATTTAACCCCAAAATCACGAATGATAAAACTCTTGGGTGCATCGACACGACCGACTGCTTGGAAGTCCAGAAGACTAGCAGCTAGTTTGGCCTGGTCTTCCAAATCAAAATGGATGTGCTTAGCCAAGTCGGCATCAATTGGTAAACTGCGAAGGGCTGTTACAATCTTGGTCTGTTTTAAATTGAGGTGATAAAAGGTGTTGTGATAACGCAAATAAGTCGCATCAAACAAGAGCTGAACCGTCTTTTCAACAATCGTTAGTTCAATAGATTGACGATGAACAGTCACTTTAAAGGTGAAAAGGGCATCGTCACCATCTAATTCTCTGAAAGAAACCTGACTAAAAACTTGCTGACCGCTATCAAATGAAAAATCATAGAGAGCCGACATCAAGGTCACACCTTCTTCAAAAAATCCTCTCGGTAGGTTTAAATGACGAGCGTGGTTGGGTAAGAGAAATTCCAAATCCAAGCGGTCATTATCTGGAATGAGGCGCCACAAAAATTCAATTAAGCCTTGACTAGCCTCATCAAACTGCAATAGCGACAAGGGTTCAAAATAGTTTTTCCCAATTTGATAGTAGGCTTCCTTACGAACCGTCGCAAGAAAGGCCTTGATGTCTCGAACAATATAAGACCTTTCATCTGGCAGGCGATTGATTTTTAAAGTCCACCAAATATCTGACGAATAGGGGCTCTGACTTCCTTGGGCAGACAAGCGATATTTAGTCGTATCATCCTCATTTAGCACAAGCCCATCAAGAAAAACACTCCCGAAGGATGTCATTTTTTGCGTTTCTTGGTGTGATTCCTTATTTGATTGCAATTGCTCAGATAATTGCTTGCCTTCCTTGTCATTCTTCAAATAATATTCCAAGGCTGCTAGATGCTCGCAATAATTTTTTCGCGCAAAAAAATCACAGTCACAAGTGACACGCTCATCTTCTAAAGCATAGGTCAAACGATGCTCTTGAACCGTGACTTCAAGCACACCATCTTCTTTAGACACTAATTGAACCAAACCTTGGTCATACAATTCAATGCCTTGATTACGAATTCGTCCAGGTATCATTCTACTCATCGTCATACCACCTTTATCTTATCACTCCATTATAGCAAATTTACCAAGGATTTTCTTGCAAAAACGGTAAAAACTGTGTGATTTACTGAAAAAATGGCAGCGCTAAATCTGAAGGGTTAATACTAAGTCAACATCAAAAACTGCACCCATTTCACAGGCTTTAAATTCGGCAACAAGGTCACTCACATCACAATTAACCCTGACTTGATTAGTTTATCCCGTCCGCTGGGCGGTGAGGCTCCCGCAAAAATGCATTGACTGCTCCGCCCGATAGTGGACTTCAATCAAGTCAAGATAAAAGAACCAAGCCAAACTGACTCAGTTCTTCGGTAATTATTGACTCTATAATTTCTGTAGTGGGTAAATCTACTACGGAGATTATGGAGCTTTTTCAG
>OGEP01003780.1_pt1 | contig 10873 bp, 10 predicted proteins | sample 1570721 | NCBI WGS metagenome assembly OGEP01 (sample SAMEA2582131, study PRJEB24529) | metagenome | biome: Human gut stool | place: China | collected 2011 | reverse complement strand
GTTTATATTATACCCCTGTCAGAAGAAGATGGCACACGAATAAGTGAGATTATTTATCATTTAACATTTCTTCCATCGTGTGCCAGCCAAGCACCGCACATTTTACACGGGCAGGCATATGAGAGATATCCTGAAGCGAGGATGCCTCCTCAAGTCTGTCAATTTCCTCCGGTGTCGCTTCATCATGAATCATTTTTAAAAATATATCAGTGCCTCCTCTTTTGTTCTTCCGATGATAAGATCAAGCATCATGTCCGCAGAAGCCTGTGAAACAGCACACCCGCTTCCGGCAAATGCGCCATCCGTTATTTTTCCATCTTCCACCTTAAGCTGAAGTACAATATCATCTCCACAGCTTGGATTCACACCTTCTAATGCAAAATTTGCATCCTTTAAAACCTGCTTATGCAGCGGATGTAAGTTGTGCTCTGTCAGAATCGTATTGTAAAAACTTCTACTCTCCATATCCCATCCTCCTTCGAACGCCGGCAAGACAGTCTAAGAAACGTTCGATATCTTTTTTGTCATTATAAAATGCCAGACTGACACGCGCAGATGACGGCACACCGAGATGTTTTAACAACGGCTGTGCGCAGTGGTGTCCTGCACGGACTGCAATCTGACTGTCATCTAAAATAGAAGCAATATCGTGCGGATGTACACCATCTATCACAAAACTTAAAATACCACCATGTTCCTCCGGTTTGCTGCTTCCTAAGATATGCACATACGGAATCTGATCCATGCCATCAAATAACATTTTTGTCAGCTTTTCTTCCCGCTTTTGAATCGTATCCATTCCGATGTCATTCATATAATCAATAGCTGCCGCAAGTCCGGCGGCTCCTGCCCCATTGACCGTTCCAGCTTCAAATTTATGTGGCAGTTCAGCGTAAACTGCCCCAGTTCTTGTCACCGTCTCGATCATCTCTCCACCTGTTAAAAATGGCGGCATTTCCTCTAACAGTGCTTCTTTCCCGTAAAGCACACCGATTCCCATCGGCGCCATCATTTTATGACCGGAAAATGCAAGAAAGTCAGCGTCCATCGCCGTGACATCCACATTTTCATGCAAAACTGCCTGTGCGGCATCCACTAACACCACACCGCCTTTTTCATGCACCATTTTTATGATTTTTTTCACCGGATTTCGTCTGCCAAGGACATTTGAGACCAGTCCTATCGCTGCAAACTTTGTTTTTTCACCGATGGCATTTGAAATTGCCTCATCTGTAAGGCTTCCGTCCTGTTCACAATCCACCTGTCCTTTCCGCCACCATCTGCCATGGAAGCAGATTGCTGTGATGTTCCATAATTGTGACAAGGATCTCATCCCCTGTTTTTAAATTGGAAAGTCCATAGCTGTATGCCACAAGATTGATACTCTCCGTCGTATTTCTGGTAAAAATGATCTCCCGTTCACTTTTTGCATGAATAAAATCACGCACCTTTTCCCTTGCAGACTCATACTGTTCTGTCGCTGCAAGACCAAGCGAATAAAGTCCCCGCAGGGGATTTGCATTGTATTTTTCATAAAATTCCTGCTCTGCCAAAAGTACCTTTTCCGGTCGCTGTGCGGTTGCAGCATTATCTAAATATACCAGCTGATTGTCTCTTAACAGTGGAAAATCTTTTTTATAATCAGGCATCTTTATCATCCTCCATCCATATCCCGATACTGTTTGCAATCATTGTGCATCCAGCATCATCCGGATTTCTTTTTGTATCTCCTCTGACGGGATTTTTGCACAGAGTGCGTCAACCCTTGCACGCACCACAAGACGTTTTGCCTCTTCGCTGTCGAACCCTCTGCTTGCTAAATAAAAGAGCATCTGCTCATCAAGTCTTCCGATCGTCGCGCCGTGGCTTCCTTCCACATCTTCTTCCCCACAGAGAATCAATGGTATTGTCTGATTTTCGACACCCTCATCGATCAAAAGCACCTCCTCGCTCTCCGCACCTTTCGCACCGGCACATCCTGTGATAAAATCAATCGTTCCGCGGAACAGTTTTTTCGCATTTCCTTTTAAAATGCCGTTTGCATCCATCTGGCTTTCTGTCTTTTTCCCAATATGTCTTGCCACATAGTTCATGTCATAACGGTCATTCCCATCCGCAAGATATCCAATGTTTGCTGTAAATGAACTGTGCGCACCGACAAGTCCCATCTGGCATCCTGCATATAATTTTTCTGCACCAAGCTGTATCTGGAGCAGTTCTACCGACGCATCTTTTTCGCATGCACCGCCGATATCAAACAGGGCACATGCATTTTTACCTAAAAGCTGTGCGGCATATATTTTTACTTTTGCTCCCTCTTTCGCATCAACCAGTAACTGGTGTATCACTGTCCCACTGCTATTTTTATCAGAGGAAAATATAAAAATGACTTCTATTTCGCTGTCTTTTTCAGCTATAATCTGCATGCGGTTAAAGTAATTTTTTTCTGCATCATACTGATATGAAATAACAACCGGACTTTTTATCTGTACATTTTCTTCGATCCGAAGTGTATCTGCCATATCCTGACTGCCCAGTTCTGATATCTGCGCTCCCATTCCGGTTTTGATTCCTTTTTTTATTTCCCTTTTTTCAAAACTTACACCCTCCGGCAGCTTTCCGTTACTATTATCCGAAGTCTCCACCCCAACTTGCGGTATGCATGGGATGGCATCTGTAACTGCCGTAACCTGTGATTCATTCATCTTAAGCCAGTTCCATGTCTTTGCCGGAAGCTCATTTATAATCCATTCTTTTTCCATCAGCCTATGCTCCCTTCCATCTCAAGCTGGATCAGATTGTTCATTTCCAGTGCATATTCCAGTGGCAGTTCTTTCGATACATCATCCGCAAATCCGCTGACGATCATTGAGCGTGCCTCCTGCTCACTGATGCCGCGTGACATCAGATAAAAAACTGCGTCATCACTGATCCTGCCGATTTTTGCTTCATGCCCGACATCCGCCATAGCGGTTTTGATATCCATTGCCGGGATTGTATCTGATCTTGAAATACCATCCAGCATAAGAGATTCACAGGATACTGCCGCCTTACTGTTTTTCGCTTCTTTTCCAATGACTACGGAACTGCGGAATGTACTGATTCCTCCATCTTTTGAGATTGATTTTGTATTGATGCAGGAAGAAGTATCCGGCGCGTTCTGCACTACTTTTGCACCGGTATCAAGGTTCTGCCCTTTACCGGCAAACGTGATGCCGGTAAATTCCATGTGTGCACCTTTTCCATTTAAAATACTCATCGGGTACAGATACGATGTATGGGAACCAAAAGAACCGGACACCCACTCGATCGTTCCGCCCTCCTCGACTAACGCACGTTTTGTATTCAGATTGTACATATTTTTTGACCAGTTTTCGATCGTAGAATAGCGCAGCTTTGCATTTTTATGGACAAATAATTCCACACATCCGGCATGCAGGTTTGCCACATTATAACGCGGTGCAGAACACCCTTCGATAAAATGCAGATATGCCCCCTCATCCACGATGATCAGCGTATGTTCAAACTGTCCTGCTCCCGGTGCATTCAGTCTGAAATATGACTGCAATGGGAAGTCTAAGGACACTCCGGGCGGCACATAGACAAACGATCCTCCAGACCAGACGGCTCCGTGCAGTGCTGCAAATTTGTGGTCGTTAGGTTTCACCAGTTTCATAAAATGCCTGCGGATCATATCCGCATATTCGCCCTTCATCGCACTCTCAATGTCACTGTATACAACTCCCTGTGCTTCCACTTCCGCTTTCACATGATGGTAGACCATCTCAGAATCATACTGCGCTCCGACACCTGCCAATGATTTCCGCTCCGCTTCCGGTATTCCAAGTCGTTCAAACGTATCTTTGATCTCTCCCGGCACTTCCGACCATTTTCCCCGCATCTGTGTTTTCGGCCGCACATAAGTCTCAATGTGATCCATATCAAGTCCGTCGATCGGTGGTCCCCAGTCCGGGATTTTCATCTGTCTGTAAATCTGAAGTGATTTCATCCGGAACTCACGCATCCACACCGGATCATCTTTTTCATCTGAAATTTTACGCACGATCTCTTCCGTCAGTCCCGCTTCCATATGGTATGCATCTTTATCATCATTCCGGATATCATAAATCGTGCGGTCGATATCCGCTACATAAGTTTTTTCTTTCATGATCATCCTCATTTCTATCACGGTTTATTTTTTGCACTGTTTTCTGCTCTATTGCAGCTTACTTTTCACACTGTTTTCAGATTATATCGCAGCTTATTTTTCACACTATCTTTATTCCTGCTGACCATAATTTATTTTTACGCCAGATAGTCTTTATATCCTTCGCGGTTGATCTTGTCCACCAGGCTTCCATCCCCGGTCGCAACAATCTGCCCATCCACCATGATATGTGTATAATCCACGTGCAGATGCTCTAAGATCCTGGTGCTGTGTGTGATGATCAATAGTCCTTTGTCATTATTTTTCCGGTATTCCTCAATGCCTGCCGAAACGAGACGTACCGCATCCACATCCAGTCCGGAATCTGTTTCGTCCAAAATTGCAAGTTCTGGTTTTAACAGCATCATCTGTAAAATCTCCGTTTTCTTTTTCTCTCCACCAGAAAATCCAACGTTTAATGCACGGCTTTTATAGGACTCATCCATCTGCAAAATCTTCATTGCAGCATCCACTTCTTTCATAAATGTCCAGATCCGCACTTTATCTCCCCGCCGTTTGCGCACTGCATTATTTAAAAAGGAATCCAGTGCCAGTCCCGGTACTTCGAGTGGCTCCTGAAATGACAGGAAAATTCCGTCCTGCGCTCTCTTATCCGCCGGTTCCTCTGTGATATCTTTTCCGAGGAATTCAATGATTCCCCCTTTAACTTGATATTTCGGATTGCCCATCAGCACATAGCCAAGTGTCGATTTTCCGGCTCCATTCGGTCCCATCAGCACATGCGTCTCACCACGTTTTATCTCCAGATTGACATGGTGCAGCAGTTCTTTGTCCTCCACACCCACAGTCAGATCTTTTATCTTTAACATTGATCTATCCATCAATCATACCCCTTTCTTTCACATTTTTATTTCCTAGTATTTTAGTAGGATATTGTAAAAATATTATACCGCTATTTATTTTTGAATACAAGCGATTGCAGGGGTTGTAATTGAGAGTGTTTTTCAATAAGAGAATTGGAATAAAAAGAACGCCAAAAGCCATCCCTGACCTTTCGCGTCCTTTCCATGATACAGAGGAGAAAATAAATTATAATATGAATAAATTTCTTATTATACATTAAATGCACCCATTCCCGGATACACTGCTGCACTTCCAAGTTCTTCCTCAATGCGGAGAAGCTGGTTGTATTTTGCAACACGCTCCGTTCTGCTCGGTGCGCCGGTCTTGATCTGGCAGGTATTTAATGCCACCGCGAGATCTGCAATCGTGGTGTCTTCCGTCTCACCGGAACGGTGGGAAGAAATCGCCGTGTAGCCTGCCTTATGAGCCATCTTGATTGCCTCTAAGGTCTCAGATACGGAACCGATCTGATTTAACTTGATCAGAATCGCATTGCCACAGCCATTGTCGATACCTTTTTTCAGACGCTCTGTATTAGTTACGAATAAATCGTCCCCGACAAGCTGTACCTTACCGCCAAGTTCTTTGGTCAGAAGTTTCCAGCCATCCCAGTCTTCCTCATCAAGTGCATCCTCGATGGAAATGATCGGGTATTTTTCAACCAGTTTCTTCCAGTGCTCGATCAGTTCTGCAGAAGTAAATTCGGTGCCCGCCTTTGGCAGTTTATAAAATCCTTTTCCTTTCTCGCTCTTCCACTCGGAGGAAGCTGCATCCATTGCAATTCTGAAATCTCTGCCCGGCTCGTATCCTGCATTTTTCACAGCATCTAATATGTACTCGATTGCCTCTTCATCAGATGCAAGATCCGGTGCAAAACCACCCTCATCGCCGACGGAGGTTGCAAGGCCTTTGCTCTTTAACAGGGCTGCCAGTGCATGGAATACCTCTGCACACCAGCGGAGCGCCTCCTTGAAGCTTCCCGCGCCGACCGGCATAATCATGAACTCCTGCACATCCACCGTATTGGCTGCGTGTGCACCGCCGTTTAAAATATTCATCATCGGAACCGGAAGTCTGTTGCCGGAAATTCCGCCAAGGAAACGATACAGCGGGATATCCAGTGCGATCGACGCCGCTCTTGCCGCTGCAATTGATACCGCAAGGATGGCATTTGCGCCAAGCTTTGACTTGTCCTTTGTTCCATCCGCAGCAATCATTGCCGCATCCAGCGCGTAAATATCGCTTGCGTCCATGCCACAGATCGTATCGCTGATGATCGTATTGATATTTTCTACTGCCTTTGTGACACCCTTTCCAAGGTATCTCGCTTTATCTCCATCACGAAGCTCCAGTGCCTCAAACTCTCCCGTCGAAGCGCCTGACGGTGCCATGCCTCTTCCCACGGTGCCATCCGCAAGTGTGACCTCCGCCTCAACGGTAGGATTGCCTCTGGAATCCAGTATCTCTCTTCCGATTACCTTTTCAATCTCCAAAAAATTCATGCTTCGTTCTCCTTCCCTCTCGCCATCCGGACTCCGGCTTCCGGAAAACACACCGGAAGGCGTTCGTTACATAGGATGGAACGCGTCCCGGTGCAGCTGTTTTCCGGCAGGAAACGGATTCAGCAGCTCCGCACCTGTAAGAAGTCCTAAAATGATTTACACTATAGTTAGTCGCACCTAACTGTCGTCATTATAACGGTTGGAGAAAAAGATTGCAACCCCGGATGATGATACTTTTTCTCATTGCGGATTCTCCGCCGGATAAGAACGCCCTTTCCTTACTGCACCGCTGCTCCGTCGTGCGTCATCATCTGCCAGCCCTCCGCACGCTCTCTCGCCTCGATAAATCTGCGGTAGATTCCCTCTTTTTTAAGCAGTTCCTGATGTGCGCCGCACTCAGCGATCCTGCCGTCTGCCACCACAAGGATCTGGTCGGCATTCTCGATTGTCGCCAGCCGGTGCGCGATCGTGATGATCGTCTTGCCTCTGGTCAATTCCGATAGGGCCGCCTGGATCAGATGCTCGTTCTCCGGATCGACGCTCGCTGTCGCCTCATCCAGAATGATGATCGGCGCGTCCTTTAACATCGCGCGTGCGATGGAAAGCCGCTGCTTCTGCCCTCCGGAAAGCGTGTCGCCGCCCTCTCCGATCATCGTGTCATAGCCCTGCGGCAGTTCCATAATGAAATCATGGCACTGTGCCGCGCGCGCTGCGGCGATCATCTCCTCCTCGGTGGCATCCGGTTTTCCAAAACAGATATTGGCGCGGATGGTATCGTGGAACAGATACACATTCTGAAATACCATCGCCATATTGGACAGCAGGCTGTCGCAGGTAAATTCCCTGACGTCGTGTCCGCCCACCGTGATGCTGCCGCTGTTCACATCGTAAAAACGCGCGAGCAGGTTGCAGATCGTCGTCTTGCCGGAACCGCTCGGTCCCACAATCGCCGTCGTCGTGTGCTCCGGAATCCGAAAGCTTACTCCCTTTAAGATCGTTCGGCTGTCATACCCAAAGCTCACATCTGAAAATGCAATATCATAATTTGTAAGCGTAATATCCGTTCCGTTCTCATCGATAAAATGATCCTGCTTTAATTCGTCAAGCTGATCCATCGCCTCGTCGATCACACCGAGGACATGCGCGCTGTCGCTGATCGGCTCTAAGCTGCTAAAAATTCCAAAAGAGAAAAAGACAAACATCAGCATCACCGGGAACTCCATCTCTCCCCGGAAGCCGAGAAAACACGCCTCTGCCGCCAGCGCCACCGACGCGCATTTTAGGGCGAGCAGATGCAGACAGTTTGCAGGCGTAAAGCCCCACTCAATGGCGAGGCGGATGTCCCTGCTGTCGCGGCACGCCTTTTGCATCGCCTCCATGGACGCCCCACTCTTGCCAAACGACTTCACCACGGAGATTCCGCGCGCATACTCGAGCACCGCCCCGGCAAGATTTCTTCCCGCCTCCGCCTCAGCGGGCGCATGCTTCACGCTGTGCTTCGACACCAGAAGCAGACACAGAAACGACGCAAACGCACCTGCCAGCGCAATCAGAGACACCACCGGGTTAAAAAACAGCAGAAACAGAAAGATACACAAAAAGTTCAGATAGCCGCCCACAAAATTGTCAATCATGCGGATTCCCATGCTCTCTAACGTTCCCAGCCCCGTTGTGATGGAATTTAAAATATTTCCCGTATTCATCTGCGCAAAATAGCCGAGCGACACGCGTTTTAGGGCATCTCCGACCGCCAGTCTGTCCCTTGCGATCAGCTCATAACTGATTGCCTCCTGGCACCGCGCCCGCAGATAGTCAAACAAGAACCGCAGAAAGACAAACACTCCCATGATAACAAGGCTCTTCCAGATCCACGCGCGGTCAAACGTCCCGGCGCCGCGCTCGGCATCTAAGAGCATTCCGATGGTGTACGCCGCCACCATGACCGGCATTGCCGCGAACCAGTAGGAAAAGAACGAGAAAATAAAACCCAGATATAATTTCCCTTTAAATTCCCCGCACCAGTCGATGATGCGCTTCACTGTCTTAAACATAGGACACATCCTCCTTTCTGCCCTGGGATACCGCCCAGTGCTTTGCCCCGATATGAAGCTTCCACATCTTCTGATACAGCGGGCAGTTCACAAGCAGTTCCTCCTGTGTTCCCTTTGCCAGAATCTCTCCTGCCTGCAGCACGACAATCTGATCCGCCGTCTGAATCGTCGACAGCCGGTGCGCAATCACAAGCAGCGTCTTTCCTTTTGTGAGCGCCGCAATGCTCTGCTGCAGTTTTTCTTCGTTCTCCGGATCCGTAAATGCCGTCGCCTCATCCAGAATCACAATCGGCGCATTTTTTAACATCATGCGCGCGATCGCCACGCGCTGCTTCTCACCGCCGGAGAGCCGCTTTCCTGCCTCCCCCGCCGGCGTGTCATAACCCTGCGGCAGTTTCAGGATAAACTCCTCGCACTGCGCCGCGCGCGCTGCCGCTTTCACTTCCTCGTCCGAAGCCGCCGGATTTCCAAGCCGGATATTTTCCAGAATCGAGCAGCGGAACAGGAAATTATCCTGCGTCACAAAGCTGACATGCTCTGCGAGCTGTTCCACCGGAATCCTGCGGATATCCACACCGCCGATGCAGATTGTCCCCTCCGTCACATCCCAGAAACGCGCAATCAGTTTCGCCACGGTGGATTTTCCGCCTCCGGACGGCCCCACAAGCGCCGTATAACTTCCCTCCGGGAGTGTCAGATCAATGCCGTGCAGCACTTCGTCCTTTTTCTCCCCGCTGTAGGAAAAATGCACGTTTTTCAGCTCGACATCGTGATGTTTTATCGCAGTCTCGCACTCCGGTTCTGGAAGCCCCGTCATGGTAAGGTAGGCGTTGAGCTGTTCTACCGTCATCTTCATCTGACGGGTATTTTCGGAAAACACTTCGAGCTTTGCCAGCGATCCGACCATCGACATCGAGAGCATCACTGCAAGCGCCGCCTGTGCACCGGTAATGCTGCCGCGGTCCGCCAGATACAGGCTGACCGGAAGCGTCCCGAGCAGTGTGGACGGGAACAGGGCAAATGCCAGCTTCATCGTCACCCATGTGGAGGAAAGCCACTTCACCACAAACGTTCTGAAATCCGTGATTGCCTTCGCATATTTTTCATAGGACACACCCGCACGTCCGAACGCCTTGATGACCTCGATTCCCTCTATGTATTCCACGATGGCGCTGTTCATGCGCTCGTTCGACGCATTGTAGATCTCAAAGCTTTTTCCGCTGATGACAAACGTGAGCACCATGCACACCATGGCGAGCGGCAGCGTCACAAGCGAAGCGAGCGCCAGCCGCCAGTCCAGTACCGCAAGCGCCGCCAGACTGACCACCGGAAGCACCAGATGTCCGGCTCCCTCCGGGATCATGTGAGCGAGCGGCGGCTCCATATTCTCGATCTTGTCTACCATGACCGCTTTGATCTCCCCGATCGAGTGCGCCTGCACTTCCCCGAGCGGGGCATGCAAAAACCGGTCTGCCACGCGAAGTCTGAGCTGCTCTAAAATGTGATAGGCAACCGAGTGCGCCAGTCCCGTGGACCATCCGAAGCAGAGAATTTTTACCGCATAAAAAACGAGCGCCGCAAGACACCAGTATGCAATCACACTCTCCGTCACCGTCCCGTTCACAAATGCCTCAATGACGCGGTACAGGCAGAAATACGGCAGAATCCCCGCCACGATGCTGACCACTGAAAGCAGCACCGAAAGTGCCAGTTTTCCTCTTCTCCCCTCCGTGTAGGAGAACACAATCGAAAGCCATCCCTTTTTTTCTGTTTTATCTACTTTTTCCACATAAATCTCCTTTCTCTGATGCCACCGGGTGCCGCAGTTCTCCTGCCAGGTCCGCCATTTCCATTTCCATGTCCCCGGCATCTCCCCGGCATCCGTCTTTACCGGATTGCGTTCCGGTACTCCACCGGCGACATCTGCATCACTCTCTTAAATGCCATGGCAAATTTGCTCGGGCTGTCGTAGCCGACCATCCCCGCAATCTCCGCCCCATTTTTCTCCCTGTCCTCCCGAAGCAGTACCGCCGCACGGTTCATGCGGTATTTTAGCAGCCAGTCTCCGATGGAAGTTCCGTACACGGACTTAAAACACTGTTTCATGCCGGTCTGTGGAATGTCAAACCGCTCCGACAGCTCCCTCTGGGTGATGTTCTCATCCATGTGTTCTGTCAGATAGTGTCCGATCGCCTTGACTTTCTCCACCTGCGTTCGGTAAAAATACGCCGGTTCGTCAATGCGCCGGA
>OGEP01003779.1_pt1 | contig 10875 bp, 10 predicted proteins | sample 1570721 | NCBI WGS metagenome assembly OGEP01 (sample SAMEA2582131, study PRJEB24529) | metagenome | biome: Human gut stool | place: China | collected 2011 | reverse complement strand
CACACGCGGTAGATGTCTCCTTCTATCTCCAATTCCTGCCCCAGCACGTCCTCGCTGCCCCAGAGCTGCCACGCGGCAGCGGTTGAGACCGCGCATTTGCCATTCTCCTGCGCAGCGGGGAACCGCCCCTCCAGAAGCACGGCAGGATACACCGCGTCATACTCGCCGCAATATAGAATGGCAGTGATCCCGCAGGTTTCCCAGCGGCTTTCCGCCGATCCCTCTGCCTGGCTCCAAAAAGCGGGAACAAGCGCGCTCGCCCCATCCTCCTGCCGCAAAGCAGACCGCAGCGCTTCCAGCTGCCGCCCCGTGACCGGCACGTCGGAGCGCACCGAAACCAGCGGATAGGCTGCCCACAGCCTCCCCGCAAACCAAACAGCGATCCCCCAGGAAACCGCGCATGCCAAAAGCAGCACCGCCTTTCGAATCTTCATCCCGCTGTACGCACACGTGCGCCCTCCTGCAAGCTCTTCGTTGTGGCGGCCACCACCGGCGCACCGGTCGTATAATTCCGCAGGGCCGCCAGCTCGTTGTTGCGCTCCACGACCTCCACATAAACCTTGCGCACGATGTTTTGCAGCCCCAAAATAGTGTTGCGCTCCTCCACCGAATAGACGAAATCCCCGCCGTTATCACTGTGAAGGGCGCTGACCGGCAGGCAGCAGTCATATTCCGTCTCGGAAAGCCGGATTGTGAGTTCCGCTTTTCCCACCTGCCAATCCGACCCGGTCAGCGCAGCGGAAAGCACCACGCCTCCATCCTGCTGAGAAACGGACGAATTGATTTTCACGCTTTCGGACTTTGCTCCCTGCATGACCGTCACCGTAACGCCGGCGGTATCCTGCACCGCGTCCTCGGCCTCCAGCGCAAATCGGATCTGATACCCTCTTTCGGGGTCGGAAATGCTCCCGCCCACCTGGCCGCTGGTCTGCCCCTGCATAAGCTGCAGAGATTCAACGGTATTCCCTTTGTCCCACAAAAGCTCCGTAACTTCCCCGCCATCCTTGAACACCGGAAAATTCAGACCAATCCGCTTTAGCGGATATTCAGACTCGTCATTCCTGTAAATTTCAATTTCCTTAATCAAGGCTGTGACCACATTTCTCTTTTCTTCGTCATTTATTATATTATAAACGCAGTCGAAATTCACCATGATTTTGTAAATATTCTCAAGAGTAATTGCCTGCTGCTTAATTGCATCTCGCCGAAGTCTGGCATCTTCGATTTTTTCCTCCAGCTCAACAATGACATCATATAGGGAATCTAACCGCAAGGTCATATCATGGAGCTTTCGTTCCCGATATTTTGCATCAGCAGGGAGACTGTCAATTTCCCGTTCCAATCTTGTTTTATTCAGATCAACTTCCTTCAGCTTTGCCTGATAGCCCTTCAGTTCTTTATCCACTGCTTTCGTGTCAATCTGAACGCCAATCCGTTTTTTAATAGCTTGGGCATATTCCTCATTCCTTACGATCTCACGAATTGCCTCAATGACCATCGGTTCAATATCGGTCTTTTTCAGCATCGCCTTATATTCACAATGCTTACCCCGGACCATCCTATTCCGACTACATACATAATAGTAAATTTCTTTGTAAGTGCCATCTTTATTTGTCCATGCGTGTTTATTCGTATACATGGGACTTCCACAAACCGGGCATTTCAGCAGACCTGATAACAAATGAACTCGATCCCGCCCAATTTTTGACGGTTGCTTTACTCCGGTTCTAAGACGCTTGGCATGAGCCTTTTCCCATACCTCCTCACTAACGATTCCTTTATGCTGTCCCTCTGTCAGAATGTAATCGTCATTTCTTTTCATCTGGTAATCGTTTTTTGTGCCTTTGACTTTTTCCTTCGTTCTCCGTCCATAGGCAATTTTACCGCAATAAACCGGGTTATCCAATATCAGTTTAATAAAATGTCCTGTCCAATCCTCTAATGTGCCATTCTGCCTCGGAATTTTCCGTATACCTTGTAAGTTCAACTGATTCGCAATACCACCCAAACCGATTTCCGATGAAGTATATAATTCAAAAATCTTCCGTATTGCCACAGCCTCTGTTTCTTCAATCATCAGCTTGTTATCTTCCAGTGTATACCCGTAGGGAGCAAAGCCACCATTCCATCCACCCTGCCGTGCCTTTTCGCGCCGCCCGTTCATCGTCTGCTCGATAATATTCTCACGCTCAATCTCAGCCACAGCAGATAGTACAGAAATCAAAAGTTTTCCGCTTGTCTGAGAGGAATCAATCCCTTCTTCTATGCAAATCAGATTTACACCATAAGATTGAACCAACTCCAAAGAGTTAAGTATATCTGCTGCATTACGGCCAAACCGTGACAGCTTATACACTAAAATATAGTCAATGTCCAAGCCATCCTCAATATCTCTGAGCATTTTTTGAAAGGCAGGCCGTCCCTCAATGGATTTACCGGATTTACCGGCATCTTCATAAGTATCAACAACGATCATTTCCTCACGATCCGCAAATCGTGTCAGCATATTTTTTTGACCTTCCAGGCTGTATCCGTCCACTTGCATCTCTGTGCTGACCCTCGGATACAAAACACAGCGTTTTCCATATCGGTTCATAATTCATACCTCCAAAATTTACTTTTGGAAAATATCCTATGTAAAGCTGCGATTCTCACGCAGCTCCGTCAACCTCGCCCAGCACTCTCATACCATATTTCTCGATTATATGTGCCAGCGAAGTGATAAACGCTTCAAATTTTTGTTCCGCCAGAAGTTCTTCTGACCGGATTTCATCTGAAGGAATCAATGCGCTTTTATTCTGGATATTCTCCATTCAGAATCACCTCCGCAATTCCTAACGAAATTATAACTCTACTTGCACAGTCTGAAAATGATACGGCCTTTCGACACTTTTATGTAATCCCCAGACTGCACAAGAGCGTCTTGTTTATGTTTTCCATGTCATCCTTGTTTAGATGGCCAATATAGTTTTTTAACCTCGACTTGTCGATTGTTCTGATCTGTTCCAGCATAACAACAGATGGTTTCACCAAACCGCATCTGTCATTTAAGTGGTAATGCGTGGGGAACTTTCTGCTTTTTTTGCTTACACTGGTAATTGCTGCAATAATAATCGTAGGACTGAAACAATTTCCCACATTGTTTTGAAGAATAAGTACAGGACGAGAGCCACTTTGTTCAGAGCCGATACCAGGGCTTAAATCAGCCGAATATATGTCACCTCGATGGAATTTTTCAAACATCACTCTCGCCTCCTTAATATCTTAATACTTAAACAGCCGCACCAGTCTGAAAGAAATCTTCGGATAAAAACCTGGTGCGGCTACTGTTATTCTGTTCGGATTACTCGTCATATTTGCCACGCCCCCTGACGATGGGAACACAACAGGTCTCCGCTGGCGCGGCTGTCATAACTCCGCAGCATCGTTCGTATCGTGTGCCGCAGGGTTCCCCCCAAGTCTTTGGCGGGCCGTGAGGAAGTATCTTTAAGCCCCCATGCAGTCCTCGCGCCGGATCTGCCACCATCCGTTTTGTGAAATCGTAGATCGCTCCGAAGCAGTTCTTTCATCACCTCCCTGACTGCTCCATCTTCGCGGCGTTTCACATTCGCTCGTACATGAGTTATGTACCTGTTGTGCTGTCTATTCAGTTTTCAAAGATCTTGAGGTCACGAGGATAGCGTGTCCTTCTAATAACCGTGAGGCTTTGAGCCTTTCTTTCAGGGGCGTTACAGACGATTTTTAAGGAAAGTCTCCATGTTCCGAAGGCCGCGCTGGATAGATTCGCTGACCGATGCAACGCTGACTCCTTCGCTCTTGGCAATCGCTGATTCTGTCAGTCCCAGGAAGTAGTAAGCATAGATGCGCTTGGCCTGCTTGTCCGGCAGAGCGGCAATCGCAGCGTGAAGCTGCTCCATCGTCACTTTGCGCTCATACAGCTCACAAGGGGTCATGGAAACGAAAAGGGCATCATACTCAATTCCGTCTCCGCGATCCAGAGAATAATGCGCCTTGTGGTAATATGTACGGCGGCGGTATGCGGCCTCCAGGCGGTCATGCTCTTTCATAACAGCGGCTACTTCATCAGGAACCTCAATAATGTAATCGGTCTTATAAAAATCGGGATACTGCTCCCGCAGATTGATCTTGGTCATAATTTCCTCCATTTCAGTTGTTAGGGACAAAGGGCAACCGAAATGGCTATGGCGGAGAGCGACACCGGGGATGTTCGGGAAAATTCCCGTAAAATCGACAAAGAAAAACGTCAGACGGCCTTAATAGCTGTCTGACGCATTTTGTATAATATGTTGTACGATTGTGCGGATTATTTACGCTTGATTGCGCGTGTCCGTGTGTATAATTTCTCTTTGGTAGGTCATTGATTTTTTTAGGTAATCACCTACCTGAAAACCATAATTCTGCTGAAATAAATAACCGCCCATCGTAGACTCCTCAAACGGCAGTCACGGGCGGTAATGGAAATATGCCCTGCCGTGAAAGGCCGTTTTTTTATTGGCCTCCCGTCAGGGCTTTTATGTATATTTTATCTTTCAAAGGTGCATGATAAACACATATCAATACGCGTGATTGGGTTATGGTAACTTCCTCTTACGCACGATAGAATGTAATAGAGGTGAACAATCATGCCGGAAGATGTATTTGTGTATTTGGGACAGTGCCTCAGAGATGCAAGAGAAGAATGTGGACTGACCCAACAGGAGCTTGCGGATCAAACCGGCAGAGGGCTTCGTCATCTCCAGGACATTGAAAAGGGCAGGAAAAATCCGTCTTACGATGTACTGGCATCCTTTATCAAGCGATTAGGCATTTCTGCTAATGAGCTGTTTTATCCTGACGCTTCGGAACAGGAAAAGCAAGTACAGCATTTCATGGGAAAGTTTCTGGCCTGTACCGAGGATGAGCGGCAGATTATCTTGAAAACACTGGATTGTATGGCGGAGCAGTTTATCAGCCGACGTTACAAATCCTCCGATCCGCAAAATTATGAATAAAACCAGCAGGGCAAAATGCAATTTGTTTCTGCTGGTTTTATTTTGCCTCCGGCAGTAGACGTAAATTTTCCTAGCCCAATCAATCGCCACTATTTTGTTTCCGGTATTCAGCCGGTGCAATCTTCATGACATCTCGAAATGCTGTTGCAAATTTACTCTGATTCTCATATCCAACCTGGCTGGCAATTTCTGCTATGGTTGCCTGTGTCTGGCGAAGCAGAGCAGCGGCCTGTTTCATGCGGTACACTTTCATATAGGTTCCAATGGGCTGTCCATAAACTCCCTTGAACGTATCCTTTAAGGTTGCCGTATTGATAAGATACTCTTTGGAAAGTTCCTCAATCGTTGGCCGTTCCTGCAAGTTGGAGATAAGCCGCTTGTGAATGTCCCGTACAATCTCCACCTGGGGAGAAGTATATAACTCTCGCTGCTTTTCTTTATTTACATCCACCATACACAAGAATAAGAGAAGCTCCTGCACCTTCAGCATGAAGTATGGCTTTTGCAGGCGATCCGGTACGGAATACAGTTCAGAAAAGATATGCTCAATCTCATCCTTGGCCCGCATGACAAAGCATGCGCCATCGGCACAAAATTTGTTTTTGAAATCTGCAATACCAATACCGCTCTCGGCGAGGATTCCAGGCGGATTTTGAGAAACCAGCTCCAGATCAAGCACTACTGAGATTCCGCGATAATGTCTCAAAGGAAAGGCCATTTCAGAAGCACAGTTATCCATTGTATGAATGGAAAGATCCCCTTCTCCGAGGTACAGGCAGGAACCGCTTTGCAATACGCTCCCTTCACGCCCTTCCCGGCAATGATTGATCTCCAGCACATTCTTATCAATGGTTCCGTCCCAATAACAACTCGTTGCTTCAAAATCATTGTAAATAAGCTGGATACCGGGATAAACCTGATAGACTGTCATAAGCCCCAGGCCATCCTCACAGTCCATTTTATAGACGGTGCAATATCCGTCATTATCTTTTGGAATAATCGCAGATAACCCCGTAGCATTGGTGATAGGGTTTTTGTTCATAGTATTCATTCCGTTATCTCGTATTTGTTCTGCCAGGATTCTCCTAGCGTCTTTTATTATATAGTTTTTTCTCATTTTATACCGCTCCAATCGGCAGGATGTGCAATCCAATCAGAAAGCAAATTCTATTATAGTGCAGCCCTGCCGAATGTGCAAATATACGAAAAAGCCGATGCCCTCCAAAACGGAAAACATCGGCTATATGCGGGATTTTATTTGCTGCAACATTCCTTTCCTACACAACCGGAACAACTGCCGCTACAACAAGAACCATTTTTGCGGTTCTTATGGATTTTTCGCACAGCCCATATTGCATAGAAAACAATCCCGATAAGGATTATACCAGTAACAAGCATCTAAAACTCCTTTCTGACTGGAAACTCACAACTTATTAGCTTTGGGTCTCCGATCCTCTTTTCAAAATCCAAAGTCCAAATGCGACCACTGATAAAATGGCCGCTGAACGAAGCACTTTTCCAAACGTCATATTCATACCTCACAGCAAAAGTCCAACACGATAAACCACAAAAGTAACAGCCCAGGCCACAACCAACTGGAACAGGGCCGAGAACAGCATCCACCTTGTACTGCCGGATTCCTTGCGAATTGTAGCTAGGGCCGCTGCACAGGGAACGTAAAGCAGGCAGAAAATCATCAGGCAAAACGCATTGAGCTGTCCAAAACCGGCTGCACCCAGGATGCCGACCAATGTATCCATTCCCGCGCCGGAGTTGATATTGGGAATCCCAAACAGAACGGCACAACTGGACACCACAACCTCTTTTGCAGAGATGCCAGCAATCAGAGCAACCGCTATCTGCCAGAATCCCAGTCCAATCGGTGCAAAGATCGGTACAAGCCAATGGCCCAGGATAGACCCGAAGCTGTCTGCCATTTCCGTAGTATAGCCATGCGGCCCAAAGTTCAGGATCACCCACATGAGGATAGATGCTACAAAGATGGTAGTACCTGCTTTGGTAAGGTAGTCCTTTACCTTTTCCCATACATAGATTGCCACAGTTCTGGCGCTGGGGGCCTTATATTCCGGCAGCTCAATCAGCAGATAATTTTCCGATTTTCTCCGGTCAATCAAATGGATGATCGCCGCTACCAGGATAGCGACCACCAGGCCGATCAGGTACATGGAATAGGCCACGAGCATGGCGCGTTCCTGAAAGAACATCTCGGCAAACAAGATGTAGATTGGCAGACGGGCGCTGCAACTCATAAAGGGCGTAATCAACATGACCTTAAAACGGTCACGCCGGTTTTCCAAAGACCGTGAAGCCATGATTGCCGGAACAGTGCAACCAAATCCCAAAATCATGGGGATAAATGCCCGTCCGGAAAGTCCCAGCTTGCTCATAATCCCTTCCATGACATACGCAACACGGGCCATATATCCGCTGTCCTCCAGAAAAGCCAATGCCAGAAACAGAATGAAAATGTTCGGCAGGAAAGTCAGGATACCGCCCACACCGGCGATGATGCCGTCTACCAGCAGGGAGCGCAGCACTTCATTGACCCCGACAGCAATCAGTCCATCGCTTATCAATGCCGACAGGCTTTCAATTCCTAATTCTAGGAATCCTTTCAGCCAATCGCCAATGGTAAAGGTCAGGAAGAACACCGCCGCCATGACAACGAGGAAAATCGGGATGCTCCAAAACTTATGCGTCAATACACGGTCTGCCTTTTCCGTCAAAGCGTCTTGACGATCCTTATTGACCAGAACCTCCCTGATGATTTCCTCGATAAAATCATACTTCTCATTGATAATGTCGGATTCATAGTTCCGGTCGATCACATCCGGCATATTGACCGGATAACGTGCAGAGATTTCCTTATCCTGCTCCAGCAGCTTAATGGCGTGCCAGCGGTAATTGGACAGGTTCGGATATTTCCGCTTCAGCTCTGCCATGATAAGATCAATCTTGTCCTCAATAGCATCACTGTAAACCATTGCGTATTCTGAATGGTGGTCGTGCCGGTGTTTTGGAGTATATTTATGATGATGAATCAGACACTCCGGATCTTTACAGTCTTTATGGTGCGCGGCTGCATGAAGTAGCACATCCAGTCCTGTCCGTTTTCTGGCTGAAACTGGAATGACCGGGATGCCCAGCATTTCCGGCAGTCTGTGTGTGTCAATCTCCATGCCGCGCTTTTCCACAATGTCCATCATGTTCAGCGCCAGCACAACCGGCTTGCCCAGCTCCAAAAGCTGCAAAGTTAAGTATAGGTTTCGCTCCAGAGCGGAAGCGTCCGCAACATCAATAATCACATCGACTTCATCGCTTAGTATAAACTGTCTGGATACCTGTTCTTCCATTGTGTAGGAGGTCAGGCTGTAAGTGCCAGGAAGATCGACCAGTCGAATATTCAGATCATGGTCTTTAATGGCACCCTCTACTTTCTCAACGGTTACACCTGGCCAGTTTGCCACTTTCAGATTTGCACCGGTGTAAGCATTGAAAAGTGTTGTCTTTCCGCAGTTCGGATTTCCGATGAAGCCGATAGTCAAATTTTCTCTCATCGGAATTTACCCCACTAAAATATTCTTTGTGATATTGCGCCCAAGTGCAAAGCGTGTTCCCCTGACTTTCACAATCAGGACACCCCGACTTTTGCTGTTCAGAACAGCGATAGAGGTTCCACGGGTCATCCCAAGGGCCTCCAAACGCTTTTCTATATTGACAGGCAGATCAATATCCTCAACTTTATATTCATTTCCTATTTTTCCATCGCAAAGATACATGAACGCTCCCTCCTCACCGATTTACGGAAGAAGTCTCCGGCAGCTTGCCAAACTCATAAAGCATCATAGAAACGGTAATAACCACCAGAATTGCATCTGTCAGAGCAATCGCCAGCCATACGCCACGAATACCCATGCCGCCGATCATCGGAAGAACCACGCAGAGAGGAATAAACAGAATGATCTGGCGGAACAGCACCAGCCAAGTTGCCTTTTTCGCCTTGCCCAAAGACTGGAACAGGGTTACGGCAATCATAAAGCTGCCTTGCAGGACATAAGTGCTGAACATGATACGGAAGTTTGTCGAACCTGATGCGGCGATACCCGGCGTTGTCAGGAACATGGACAAAATCTTTTCTGGGAACAGCTCGGCGGGGATATAGAACACCAGCGACAGCAGCGTTGCGGCGATAATGAAAACTCTGGTCAGCGTCTTTACCCGGTCATAGTCTTTCGCACCGTAGTTTGTACCGGCGGCAGGCTGGAATCCCTGACTGATCCCCCACAGAGGAACGAAAGAGAAATTCCAGAAGCGGAGCGCCGCACCTAAAAGAAGCTGTGAAGTTTCCCCGCCATAGTTCGATGCCACACGATAGATCACTGTCTGCTGTACCAAGGTCAGAATCTGCATCAACAGAGCAGATACCCCGACAGAAAGAACCTGGGGAAGCAGTTCTCCGTCAATGCGGATGCGCCCAATCTTCACATGAGGACTTTTTTTCTTGAAATACCACAGCGTAATTGCAGCCTGGACAAACTGGGAGAAAATCGTTGCATAAGCAGCCGCCTCAATGCCCATACCGTAGGGATTCAGGATACTGATAAAAATAGGGTCAAGAATAATATTCAAAATAGCGCCGCTGGCAATAATCGTCATTGCCTTTTTAAGCTGGCCTTCTCCGCGAATGACCATGTTTGCACTTTGAAAAAAGTTTACAAACAAGGAACCGGCAAAGATAATCCGTAGATATTTTTCCGCATAATTCAAAATGTTGTCGCTGGCTCCGGTCAGGGACAAAAGCTGGCGGGTGAACACCATGCCTACCACTGTATAGATAACGGACAGCAGAAGAACCATAGCAACCAGGTTGCCCATGATCTTCTTAATTGTGTTTTCATCCTTCTTGCCGATAGCGCGGGACAGTACCGATGCAGAACCCACGCCCAGCATGGCCGCTGAACCGGCATTGATAAGCGTCAAGGGATAGGATACCGATATGGCTCCCATCTGCACGTCACCGACCATCTGGCCGACAAAGATGGAATCCATCATGTTATAAAGCCCAACGACCACCATGCCAAGAACCGCAGGGATGCTAAGTTCAATCATCAGCGGCCAGGGGCTTTTTGTTAAGAGCTTTGTTCTTGTGTCAAGTGCCTGTTTCATCACTCTATTCCTCCTGGTCTATTTTAATTTCGAGGTATCCAGCAAAGCGCGCCAGTGACGTGCCTTGCTGGATTAGCCATATCTAACCAACCACTTAAAGTATATAAAATCCGGGCTTCTTTGTACGCTCCCAACCGCAGGATTTACAATCCAATCTGAAACGAATTTAGGAGCGGAAAGGACATAAGGCCCTTTCCGCTCCCGTTGTTACTGTATCATTTTTTCCAGTAGTTTCAGGGCTTCTTCCAGTTTTGGATTTACAGCGTCCGTTTGCAGGGCATCCCGGACGCAGCTTCGTATATGGGCTTGCAAAATCTGCTGATTGGCGCTTTTTAATAACGCCTGCGTAGCAAGAAGCTGATTGGAAATATCCACGCAATAGCGATTTTCCTCAACCATTTGCAGGATACCGTCTAACTGTCCTCTGGCGATTTTTAGCTTGTGAACAATATCGCCTTTCTTGGCCTTCATAAACGGCCCGTTACTGGATACTGACGAGCTGATAGCCAGCGTCCTCGATAGCAGCTTTCAGCACAGCATCCGGCACATCCTGGTCAAGCTGCACCTGGGCCGACTTACTCTCCAGGGAAACATCCACATCCTTGATGCCCTGGATGTCCCGCAGCGCCTTATCAACGTGTTTTACACACATTCCGCAAACCATTCCTTCGATGTT
>OGEP01003774.1_pt1 | contig 10889 bp, 10 predicted proteins | sample 1570721 | NCBI WGS metagenome assembly OGEP01 (sample SAMEA2582131, study PRJEB24529) | metagenome | biome: Human gut stool | place: China | collected 2011 | reverse complement strand
ACTCAAGAGGCTGAAGAGGACGGTTTGCTAAATCGTTAGGTCGGGTAACTGGCGCAAGGGTTCGAATCCCTTATTCTCCGTCTTTATCACTTAAGCGAGATTATCTTTTGATAACTCGTTTTTATTTTATCTTTGGGGTTTCCATGAACAAATTAAGATTTTCTCGTTTTTTATTTCTTGTGTCTTCTCTCGTGTTTATTGCTGTATTTTCTTTATTGCTATTATTTAGAAATAGTGGGATAGTGACATTTTTGGTTTCTCCCTTTGAAAATGCTATTTCAGCAGTTAACACAGCTGTTTCGGCACCATTTAGGGCTTTGGGGACTGTGGAAGAGTCAATTTCGGATGTAATTGATGTTTATAGGGAGAACGCATCTTTAAAAAATCAGCTTATAACACTTGAGGCTGAACATTCGAAAGTTGTTAATTTGGAATCTGAAAATGCTTCTCTCAAATTGGAATTAAACTTTGTAAGTGAACATAATGACTTGAAAACAATTACAAGTAAAGTGACCAACCGTTCATCTTCTACTTGGTTTAATAATATGTTTATTGGAGCAGCTAAGAAAGATGGCGTCAAAAAATCTTCTTTAGTGACATCTAAGGGTAGTGTTGTAGGCTTCATTTCGGGAGTATATGCGACTTCATCACGTGTTACGTTGCTGACGAACCAGTCTAAATTCAGCATACCTGTGAAGATTGAAACCACAAGTGGGAATATTTTTGGTATCTTGACTTCCTATGATGATTCGGAAAACTATTTTATTATTTCTGAATTGAATTCAACTGCTGCTATTGATAAGGGTGCTAAAGTTGTGACTAGTGGACTGGATGGTAAAACGGTTGCAGAACTTCTTATTGGTAGTGTTGAAAAATCAGATAATGATTCTAAAGGAATCGAGCGGAAAGTCTATGTTAAACCTAGTGCAGATTTTTCTGATATTAGTGCAGTAACAGTTATTGGTGAATAATATGAAAATTTTAAAAAATCAATTTAGCTTATTATTTTTCCTATTTCTCATCATGATTTTAGACAGTCAGTTGTCTTTTGCAATTAATAATATATTGCATTTTACATCAATAGTGTCAACTCATTTGGTGTTACTTGGTTTAATGTATTTTTTTAAGAATCAAAGTCCTTTATTCGTTTTGATTACTGCTGGTATTTTGGGATGTTTATTTGATAGTTTTTATTTAGGGAGCCTTGGTATTGCGACAATATTGCTTCCGCTGGTTTTTATTTCTGTGATTTATCTACCAAGGTCTGTCATTACCAGCTGGCCACAAGGTTTTTTAGTATTCATGCTGATTGTATTTTTATATGAAGTTGGTGGTTATCTATTGAGTCAGTTTTGGGGGATTTATGCAGGAAATATGGTTAGTTTTATTTCGACTCGATTTACCCCTACTTTTTTGGCTAATATCATTATTTATGTTTTGGGACAAAAAGGACTTAAATTTTTGTTTGGTTGAATAAATTTAAAAATATAGTTCTGTGCTAATCTGGTGTAACCAGATTAGCACTTTTATTTTATCTTATGAAATTTGAGTGTATGTCATATGATTTATGTTGACTTAAAAGATTCTTTCTGTGTTTTTTACCATAGATTTAAAGATATCTTGATATTATTTTTGAAAAGTTGTGACTCTAATGCTCTTACAATTAAAGGTTTTTAAAATTAGCAAAAAACCAATTTCAGTTTTATTTAGTATACAGACTATAAAAATTTCAAATAAAACTGTAACAGTCGCGTAATATACAAAGGGAGATTTTTTGGTATAATAATAGATGTCTTGTCGTAAAGGAGTAGTTTTAATAATTATGAAAAAAAGAATTTTATCAGCTGTTCTTGTAAGTGGAGTTACTTTGGGAACGGCTACAGCTGTACATGCTGACGATTTTGATACTCAAATCGCTGCACAGGATGCTGTCATCAATAATTTGTCAAGTGAACAAGCTAAAGCCCAAGAACAAGTTTCAACTATTCAAGGGCAAGTAAGTAGTCTTGAATCACAACAAGCAGAGTTAGAAGCTCAAAACCAAGAACTTCAAGCTAAATCACAACAACTTGGTGCAGAGATTCAAACATTATCAGACAAAATTGTTGCTCGTAACAAATCTTTGAAAAAACAAGCTCGTACAGCACAAAAAGGTCACATGACAAGCTACATCAATACTGTTTTGAATTCAAAATCTGTATCTGATGCCATTAACCGTATTGTTGCTATCCGTGAAGTTGTTACTGCTAATGAAAAAATGTTGGCACAACAAGAATCAGATAAAGCAGCTCTTGAAGCTAAACAAGCTGAAAATCAAGAAGCTATTAATACTGTAAATGCAAACCAAGCAACAATTGAAAGTAATAAGAATGCCTTGGCTACGCAACAAGCTCAACTTGAAGCAGCTCAACTTGAATTGTCAGCTCAATTAGCGACGGCTCAAGATCAGAAAGCAAGCTTGCAAGAGCAAAAAGCTGCTGCTGAAGAAGCAGCACGTCAAGCCGCAGCCGCAGAGGCAGCCGCTAAAGCTAAAGCAGAAGAAGAAGCTAAACAACAAGCGGCATCTGTTGAAGCAGCAAAAGCTGCACTTGAACAATCTGCAGCTGCAACAAGTGAGACTGCTCAATCAGAAACTCAAGCTGAATCAACAACATCTACAGCAGATTCAACAGCAACAAGTGAAGTAGCTCAATCAGAAACTGTTCAGTCAGAAGCAACAAGTGAAAATGCACAGTCTGAGACTGCGCAATCAGAAGCAGTTGCAACTGATGTTACATCAGAGGCAGCACAGTCAGAAACGACGAATAGTACGTCAGTTGTAGAGCAAACAACAGCGACATCAGAAGCAACAAGTGAAGTAGCCCAATCGACAGCTACAGCTATATCTGAGGCTACTGTAACAACTAAAACAAATCCAATCAACGATACAAGTAACACTTACCCAATCGGTCAATGTACTTGGGGGGTTAAATCTCTTGCATCATGGGTTGGTAACAACTGGGGTAATGCTAATCAATGGGGTTCTAGTGCACAAGCGGCTGGTTACTCAATCGGTTATACACCAGTAGCTGGTGCGGTTGCAGTTTGGCCAAACGATGGTGGTGGCTATGGTCACGTTGCTTTGGTAACATCTGTATCAAGCTCAAATGCTATCCAAGTTATGGAATCTAACTATGCTGGTAATATGAGTATCAGTAACTATCGTGGTACTTTTGATCCAACAGCTTCAACTTGGGGTGGATCAGTCTACTACATTTATCCAAATGCATAATCAGGAAAGGAGGGTGTTTCCCTCTTTTTCTATTGATTCATTTCGATTAGGTGTATAGGCTTTTTAAGGCTCAAGCCGTACTTTTCATTGAAATATTATGCAAAAAACGATAGAATAGTATAGGATTAAAACTTTGGAGGAAATCATGTCTTATTCTAATTTGAAATTGTTTGCACTGTCTTCAAACAAGGAATTAGCAGAAAAAGTTGCTGATACTATTGGAATCCCTCTTGGGAAATCGACAGTTCGTCAATTTTCTGATGGAGAGATTCAAGTTAACATTGAGGAGTCTATTCGTGGACATCACGTGTTTATTTTGCAATCAACAAGCTCACCGGTCAATGATAACTTGATGGAAATTTTGATTATGGTTGATGCTTTGAAACGTGCTAGCGCTGAGTCTGTTAGCGTTGTGATGCCTTACTACGGGTATGCACGTCAAGACCGTAAAGCACGTTCTCGTGAACCAATTACGTCTAAATTGGTTGCTAATATGTTGGAAGTTGCTGGGGTTGATCGTCTTTTGACTGTTGACTTGCATGCTGCTCAAATTCAAGGTTTCTTTGATATTCCTGTTGATCACTTGATGGGGGCACCACTGATTGCTGATTACTTTGATCGTCAAGGTCTTGTCGGTGATGATGTTGTTGTTGTCAGTCCTGACCATGGTGGTGTGACACGTGCTCGTAAATTGGCACAATGCCTTAAAACACCGATTGCTATTATTGATAAACGTCGTAGTGTGACTAAAATGAACACTTCTGAGGTTATGAATATTATCGGTAATGTTAAAGGTAAAAAATGTATCTTGATTGATGACATGATCGATACTGCGGGTACAATTTGCCATGCTGCAGATGCTCTTGCTGAAGCGGGCGCAACTGCGGTTTATGCTTCATGTACTCACCCAGTTCTTTCAGGACCAGCCCTTGATAACATTCAAAATTCAGCTATTGAAGAATTGATTGTTCTTGATACGATTTTCCTCCCAGAAGAGCGTTTGATTGATAAAATTGAGCAAATTTCAATTGCAGATTTGATTGCGGAAGCGATTATCCGTATTCATGAAAAACGTCCATTGTCTCCATTGTTTGAAATGGGTCATATGAAATAAGAATGAAAACCTAACTTCTGTTGGGTTTTTATTTAGTTAGGGGCTCTGCGATTTTCTTTGGCGCAAGGAGAAATAGGGTGGAAATTTTCTGAATTTTATGTATAATAGGTGTACTATTTGTTTGAGGAGTATGATTATGGATTTGACTAAGCGTTTTAATAAAAATTTAGATAAGATTGAAGTGTCTTTGATTCGTCAGTTTGACCAATCAATCTCTGATGTGCCAGGCATTATGAAATTGACTTTGGGAGAGCCTGATTTTACGACGCCTGAACATGTGAAGGAGGCTGCCAAGGCAGCCATTGATGCCAATCAGTCTCACTATACTGGAATGGCTGGTTTGCTTGGTCTACGTCAAGCGGCAGCCGATTTTGTCAAGACTAAATACAATCTGTCTTACAATCCAGATAATGAAATTCTGGTGACAATCGGAGCAACGGAAGCCCTGTCTGCCACACTGACAGCCATTTTAGAGCCAGGAGACACGGTCTTGTTACCAGCGCCAGCTTATCCAGGCTATGAACCTATCGCAAATCTTGTGGGAGCTGAGATTGTCGAAATTGATACAACAGCTAATGATTTTGTTTTGACGCCTGAGATGCTGGAAGAAGCTATCTTGGCGCAGGGAGACAAGCTCAAGGCGGTCTTGCTCAACTACCCAACCAATCCAACTGGCGTCACTTACTCACGTGAACAAATCAAGGCTTTTGCATATGTCCTCAAAAAATATGACATCTTCGTGGTGTCTGACGAAGTTTATTCTGAATTGACCTACAATGAAGAACCGCATGTGTCCATTGCAGAGTATCTGCCTGAACAGACCATTCTCATTAATGGTTTGTCTAAATCGCATGCCATGACGGGCTGGCGTATCGGGCTGATTTTTGCTCCAGCTGTTTTGGTAGCCCAACTCATCAAGAGTCACCAGTATTTGGTAACAGCGGCAGCAACCATGGCACAATTTGCGGCCATTGAAGCCCTATCAGTAGGAAAAGATGATGCGCTGCCAATGAAAAAGGAATATATCAAACGTCGTGACTATATCATTGACAAGATGACGGCACTTGGTTTCAAGATTATCAAGCCAGACGGAGCCTTCTATATCTTTGCCAAGATTCCTGCTGGTTACGAGCAGGATTCTTTCAAATTTTGTCAAGACTTTGCTCGCCAGCAAGCGGTAGCCTTTATTCCAGGTGTGGCTTTTGGGAAATACGGAGAAGGTTACGTGCGCTTGTCTTACGCGGCTAGCATGGAAGTTATCAAGACAGCCATGGAACGCTTGAAAGTCTTCTTGAAGTCTTATGCGAACTAGTCAGTCTTACGGCTTAGTCTTGTATAATCGCAACTACAAAGAGGATGACAAGCTGGTTAAGATTTTCACGGAGACTGAAGGAAAGCGAATGTTTTTCGTGAAACATGCTGGAAAGTCTAAACTGAATGCTGTCATTCAACCTTTGACAGTGGCAGATTTTATCATGAATATCAATGATAATGGTCTGTCCTACATTGCTGATTATCGGGGAGCCGATGTTTATCAGCACATTAACGAAGATATTTTTTGCCTCTCTTACGCTTCTTATGTCACAGCATTAGCGGATGCAGCGATAGCTGATAATGAAGTCGATGCTCAGCTGTTTGCTTTTCTAAGGAAGACCTTGGAATTGATGAATCAGGGGCTAGACTATGAAATTTTGACCAATATTTTTGAGGTTCAGATTTTGGAGCGATTTGGGGTGGCTCTTAATTTTCACGAGTGTGTCTTTTGTCATCGGGTTGGGCTACCTTTTGATTTTTCTCACCAGTATTCGGGGTTGCTCTGTCCTGACCATTACCATCAGGATGAGCATCGAAGTCACTTGGACCCAAATGTGCCTTATCTTTTGGACCGTTTTCAATCAATTCGATTTGATGATTTGCAGACGATTTCGGTTAAAGCGGATATGAAGCAGAAGATTCGTGCTTTTTTGGATGAGCTTTATGATGATTATGTAGGGGTTCATTTGAAGAGTAAAAAATTTATTGATGATTTGGGTAAATGGGGCGATATTATGAAGCCTAGGTCAGAGTAATTGAATCATAAAAAAGCAACAGGACAAAAATGTCATGTTGTTTTTTTGTGGAATGAGTTACTATTAAAGCAGATAAAATGAGTTGAGGGGAATGGCAATGAGACGTAGCTTGGTATTAACACGTGCCATTGAGGGCGATTTTTGGTTTAGCCCTGCTATTTGGGCAGTTATCATTCAATTATTGGGGCTTAGGCTGGTTCAGGCTGGAGTAAGCTCTATTGTGACGGTTGGGGATTTTTATCGTCTTCATGTGGCTTTATTCTGCTTTGTACCTGTCTTACTCTTTGCTTTTTGGTTTACGGCAACTTACCATGCGCGCTCGCTGGCCTCTTTAGGCCTGTCTTGGCGACGAGGAAGTAAAATGCTGAAGCTTGGTCTGGAGCTTGGTTTGGGATTTATGGTTGTGATTGTTAGCTTGAATATGTTATTCCAAACGGTGGTTATTTCCTGGTCTGGCTCTTTTAAATTGGGTAGTTTTATGGTTTTACTGCTTGCTTATGGCTTACAGAGCTTGACAGAGGAGGTATTATTTCGAGGCTTTGCTATGAATGGTATTGCCAAGCGAAAGGGGCATGTGATAGCATCGTTGCTAAGTTCGCTTGCATTTTCCTTTATTCACTATCGTAATGCAGAGGTATCTTGGCTGGCTCTATTTAATCTGTTTTTGATTGGACTTGTTTTATCCCTGTTATTCTATCTTTCTGATAGTTTGTTATTGGTGACGGGGGTTCATACTATGTGGAATTTTTCTATGGGGTGTTTTTTTGGCAATAAGGTGAGTGGTGGTTATTCACCAGTTTCTGTCTTTCGAATGCAAGCACATCCTGAGAAAATTTGGCTAAACGGTGGTGGATTTGGCTTTGAAGGTGGGTTTATTTGCAGTTTTGTCATGATTGGACTAACAGTTCTTTTCTATTGTCTAGCACAGCAGAAGGCTAAACGAGAACGAGGAAACTTGTAACAAACGAGAACAGAGCTTCTTGTCAGCTCGGCTATTGCTCCTATATGAAAAATTCAGAATTCATGCTATAATATAGCCACAATCGTTTTTGTGAGGAGTTATACAATGAAGAAAATTGCTGTTGATGCTATGGGGGGCGATAATGCTCCTCAAGCTATTGTGGAAGGTGTAAACCGAGCAATTGCTGATTTTAAAGATATAGAGATTCAACTTTACGGGGATGAAGCTAAGATTAAAAAATATTTGACGGCTTCTGAGCGCGTGACGATTATCCATACGGATGAAAAGATTAATTCAGATGATGAGCCAGCTAAGGCGGTTCGTCGTAAGAAAAAAGCATCAATGATTTTGGGAGCACAGGCTGTCAAGGATGGGCAGGCAGATGCGATTGTTTCTGCTGGGAACACTGGTGCTCTTTTGGCTGCTGGTCTGTTTGTGGTTGGTCGTATTAAAGGTGTTGAACGTCCTGGTTTGATGTCAACCTTGCCAAGTATGAGCGGTAAAGGATTTGATATGCTTGACTTGGGTGCTAACGCTGAAAATTCGGCTTCTCATCTTCATCAGTACGGTATTCTTGGTTCTTTTTATGCTAAGAATGTACGTGGCATTGCTAATCCACGTGTTGGTCTCTTGAATAACGGTACGGAAGATACCAAGGGTGACCCGACTCACAAGGAAGCCTATCAATTACTTGCTAATGAAGCGTCAATCAATTTTATCGGTAATGTTGAGGCGCGTGAGTTGATGAATGATGCCGCGGATGTCGTCGTTACTGATGGCTTTACGGGAAATGCTGTGCTTAAAACTATGGAAGGTACTGGGATATCTATTCTCGGTAGTCTGAAATCGGCCATTAAAAATGGCGGCTTGAAGGCTAAGTTGGGTGCTTGGTTGCTTAAGGACAGTTTGTATAGCTTGAAAGATAGTATGGATTATTCTGGTGTAGGTGGAGCTGTTCTTTTTGGCTTGAAGGCGCCAGTGGTGAAATGCCATGGGTCAAGCGATGCTACCGCTGTTTATTCAACTTTGAAGCAAGTGCGTACGATGCTAGATACCAAGGTTGTTGACCAATTAGTTGAGGCTTTCACGAAAGAATAGGATGGGGATTATATGACAAAGGAAGAAATTTTTGACAGAATTGCGACTCTAATCAAGGAACAGTTGGGAAAGGTGGACTTGGTTGTGACACCTGAGACAAGTCTGAAAGACGATTTGGGTGTTGACTCGATTGCCTTAACAGAGTTTGTCATCACCTTGGAAGATGATTTTAATTTGGAAATTCCTGATGAGGATGTGGAAGATATGACTTCCATGGGAGATATGTTAGATTATCTAGCCTTGCGATTAGCAAAATAAGACAAAAACGTTCGTAAATTGCGGACGTTTTTATTTTTGATTGATTAAAAAGTATGTTTTATGTTGAATTTAAAAAATACTTGTGTTAGAATCTATTTAAATAAAAGCGAAAGGCGAACATAATTATGAAACAAGAGCTGATTTATTCAGGTAAGGCTAAAGATATTTATAGTACAGAGGATGAGCATTTGATTATTTCGGTCTACAAAGACCAAGCAACTATGCTTAATGGAGCTCGTAAGGAGACCATTGAGGGGAAAGCGGTGCTAAATAATCAAATCTCATCTCTTATTTTTGAGAAATTAAACGCTGCTGGCGTGGCAACACATTTTGTTGAAAAATTATCAGAAACCGAACAATTGAATAAAAAAGTTGATATTATTCCTTTGGAAGTTGTCCTTCGTAACGTGACAGCAGGTTCATTTTCAAAACGTTTTGGTGTAGAAGAAGGAATCGCTCTTGAAGCACCAATTGTGGAATTCTACTATAAAAATGATGACTTGGACGACCCTTTCATCAACGACGAACATGTCAAATTCTTGGGAATTGCTTCTGATGACGATATTGCCTACATCAAGGCTGAAACACGTCGTATCAATGAGCTTTTGAAGGACTGGTTTAATCAAATTGGTCTTCGCTTGATTGACTTCAAATTGGAATTTGGTAAAGATGTCAATGGCAAGATTATCTTGGCTGATGAGTTTTCTCCTGATAACTGCCGACTTTGGGATGCTGAGGGCCATCACATGGACAAAGATGTCTTCCGTCGTGACCTTGGTAGCTTGACAGATGTTTACAAGGTTGTGCTTGAAAAATTGCAGGGATTGAAATAAGAAGGGGAAGGAATTGAACCCGTCTGGGAAGTTCGGAAAAAAGATAGACCTTACTGAAAGCAAGATTTCAGAACTTCTTCTATTTTTCGGTCGCTTCCTTGTCGGACTTGGTATCTTTTATGGATAAACGTATTTTCGTTGAGAAAAAAGCTAATTTTCAAATTAAATCGGAATCTTTGGTTAAGGAATTGCAACACAATTTGCAATTGAAAACTTTGAAAGATATTCGTATCATTCAAGTTTATGATGTGTTTAACTTGGCAGAGGATTTGTTTGCGCGTGCTGAGAAACACGTTTTTTCTGAGCAGGTAACAGATACTATTTTGGATGAGGCTACTGTACAGGCTGATTTAGAAAAGGCAGCCTTTTTTGCCATTGAGTCTCTTCCAGGTCAATTTGACCAACGTGCAGCAAGCTCGCAAGAAGCTTTGCTCTTGCTTGGAAGCTCAAGTGATGTGGTTGTCAATACGGCTCAATTGTATTTAGTTAATGCAGATGTGGCTGCAGATGAACTAGCGGCTGTGAAACATTATTTGTTGAATCCTGTCGATTCACGTTTTAAAGATATTACGGTTGCTATTCGTCCGCAAGAATTTTCAAATTCTGATAAGACTATTCCAAATCTTGATTTCTTTGCAACCTACACAGCAGAAGATTTTACAGCTTACAAGGCTCAAGAAGGTTTGGCCATGGAAGTGGATGACCTTCTCTTCATTCAAGACTACTTCAAATCAATTGGTCGTGTACCAACTGAAACAGAATTGAAAGTCTTGGATACTTACTGGTCAGACCACTGTCGTCACACCACTTTTGAGACAGAGTTGAAATCAATTGATTTTTCTGAGTCTAAATTCCAAGCGCAATTGCAAGCGACTTATGACAAGTACATCGCTATGCGTAATGAACTTGGTCGTTCTGAAAAACCAGAAACGCTTATGGACATGGCGACAATCTTTGGTCGTTATGAACGTGCCAACGGCCGTTTGGATGACATGGAAGTATCTGATGAAATCAACGCCTGCTCAGTTGAGATTGAAGTAGATGTTGATGGCGTCAAAGAGCCTTGGCTCCTTATGTTCAAAAATGAAACCCACAACCACCCAACAGAAATCGAACCATTTGGTGGGGCTGCTACTTGTATCGGTGGTGCCATTCGTGACCCATTGTCAGGGCGTTCTTATGTTTATCAAGCCATGCGTATTTCAGGGGCCGGGGACATCACAACTCCAATCGCTCAAACGCGTGCTGGTAAATTGCCACAACAAATTATTTCTAAAACTGCGGC
>OGEP01003773.1_pt1 | contig 10890 bp, 12 predicted proteins | sample 1570721 | NCBI WGS metagenome assembly OGEP01 (sample SAMEA2582131, study PRJEB24529) | metagenome | biome: Human gut stool | place: China | collected 2011 | reverse complement strand
AAATAATTCTTTGGCGCGTTCGATAGCTAGGCGTTCAACGATATCGACACAGTCGGTACCACCGTAATAACGTTTACCAGGATAACCTTCAGCATATTTGTTAGTCAAAACTGATCCTTGAGCCGCCATTACAGCTTTTGAGACAACATTTTCGGATGCAATTAACTCAATATTATTTTGTTGACGAACCTCTTCGGCTTTAACAGCTTGCCAAAGTTCTGGGTCAAATGCTTGGTAGTTCTCGTGGTCAAAAATCATAATATTCTCCTTTTGTTGGCATGGCTCTTCTAGGGAGCAGGTAACACAATGTATAATAACCTCTATACTTCGAATTGAAGATTGGGGATGATAGCTAGGATATCTTCTTTAGTAATCGCACCTTGGCGTAAAATAGTAGCTTTTTCGCCAGAAAGATCTAAGATGGTTGAATCAACACCGGTAATAGCAGAATCATCCTCAATCCCATCAACATTATATTGAAATTGACCAAGTATATCTTTGAAAACAGTGCCACTGTCATGTCCAGAAATGTTAGCAGATGGTCCAATTAAAGGACCGCATTTTTTGATCATTGCTAGAGTTTCTGGGTGATTGGGCATTCTAAAACCGACGCTAGATAGCCCAGAATTGATCCAATATGGGACCTTAGGACTAGCCTGTAGGATAATCGTCAAGGGACCCGGTAAGAAAGCCGAGACAAGTTTATCTAAATAACGGGGTGGGTTAACAGCGTAATCGTAAATACTTTCAATATCAGCAATGTTTAAATTCATTGCCTTATCTTTTGGTCGCTGTTTAAGGCGATAAACATTATTAACAGCCTCTTCATCCAGAGCCTTGGCAAAAATCCCATAGACCGTTTCGGTTGGCATGATGATAGCTCCGCCGTCGCGCAAGGTTACTTCTAAATTACTCATTATCTAATACGACCATTCTATCTTTTCCAAACACATCTTTTAACACGCGAACACGATGCTTGGGAAAGCTTTTAATTAGTAGCTCACGCAAACCCTCTCCTTGTTTGTAGCCAATTTCAAAGTAAAGCTTGCCTCTATCGGAAAGGTACGCAGCTGCATTTTCAATAATCTGACGATAAATCGCATAGCCCTCTTCCTCGGCAAAAAGTGCCAGATGGGGCTCGGAGGCAAGGACATTCGTGCCCACCTCATTCTCGTCGCTATAAGCGATATAGGGAGGGTTTGACACGATGATATCATAAGTCCCTGTGATATTAGCCAAGACGTCCGACTGGATGAAATCAACCGTAACCTGCTCGTTTAGAGCGTTCACTTTAGCAAGTGCCAAAGCGTCATTGGAAATATCGCTGGCGCTAACTGACCAGAAGGGACGAGACTTTTTAAGGGAAATAGCAATAGCCCCGCTCCCTGTCCCAATATCAAGAATCGAAAGATTTTTAGACGAATTTTCTGATAAAATCAGCTCCACCAACTCTTCTGTCTCAGGTCTCGGAATCAAAACTCGCTCATCAACTGATAGTTCTAGGTCTCTAAAATAAGCCTTCCCAGTAATGTATTGTGGCGAACGATGACCTTTTAACTGTTCAAGGATAGACAACAGTAACTTTTGATGATTCAAAGACACTTCTTGATTCTGGTTGAGTAAATAATCAGTCGTCGTCCAGTCAGCTAGTTCTTTAAAGACATAGATCAGATTTTCACTGTCTTCTCCACTGAATTCTAATTGTTCTTCGTATTGCCTAAAAAGCTGTGCGTAATTCATTATTTATTAAGCGCTTCTAGTTTTTGGGTTTGATCGTAAAGAACGAGGGCGTCAATGACTTCGTCCATCTTACCTGACAAAATCGTATCCAATTTTTGCAAAGTCAATCCAATACGGTGGTCAGTTACACGGTTTTGTGGGAAGTTATAAGTACGGATGCGTTCCGAACGGTCACCGGTACCAATTGTTGATTTACGTTCAGCATCTTGCTCGTCTTGGGCGATTTGTGCGAAGTGGTCAGCAACACGGGCGCGGATGATTTTCATCGCTTTATCACGGTTCTTCTGTTGCGTACGTTCTTCCTGCATTTCAACCTTGATGCCTGTCGGAATGTGAACCATACGGACGGCTGTCGCAACCTTGTTGACGTTTTGTCCGCCGGCACCTGAAGCGTGGTAGATGTCAACACGAAGGTCTTTTGGATCAATATCATACTCAACTTCTTCTACCTCTGGCATGACCAAAACAGTAGCTGTAGAGGTGTGGACACGACCTTGGCTTTCTGTGACAGGAACACGTTGCACACGGTGGGCACCTGATTCGTATTTCAATTTAGAATAAACAGATTGTCCTGAAACCATGGCTACTACTTCTTTGATACCACCGACGCCATTGATGGATGATTCCATAACTTCAAAGCGCCAGCCTTGGGTTTCAGCGTATTTTTGGTACATATTGAGAAGGTCTCCGGCAAAAAGCGCAGCCTCATCACCACCTGCAGCACCACGGATTTCTAGGATGATGTTTTTATCATCGTTAGGGTCTTTTGGTAAGAGCAAGATTTTGAGTTTTTCTTCGTACTCTTCCTTGGCTGCCTTTGATTCTTTGAGTTCTTCTTTCGCCATTTCTTCCAAATCAGCATCACCTGACGCGTCTTTAATCATCTCTTCGGCATCAGCAATGTTTTGGATGATTTGCTTGTATTCACGATAAGCTGTTACGGTGTCGCGGGTATTGGCTTCTTCGCGCGACAATTCCATAAAGCGTTTGGTATCAGATACCACATCTGGGTCACTGAGTAGCTCACCCAATTCTTCGTAGCGATCTTCAACAGCTTGTAGCTGATCATAGATATTCATTTTCTCGTTTTTCTCCTTTTGGGTTAATAGCAGAGCTTATAAGTCTGGATTGAAATAGTGCTTGCGGCAGACAGGAATGTAAGTTTCGTTCCCACCAATCTGAATTTGAGCGCCCTCGTAAACAGGTTTGCCATTTTCAGTACGAAGCACCATGGTCGCCTTTTTACTGCAGAATTGACAGATTGTCTTGATTTCATCAATTTTATCGGCCAAGAGCAAGAGGTATTTAGACCCTTCAAATAATTCATTCTGAAAATCATTTTTCAAGCCGAATGCCATAACAGGAACATCCAATTCATCAACGACTTTAGCCAAGTCATAGACATTTTTCTTGCTTAAAAATTGACATTCATCAATCAAGACACAGTAAGGTTTTTCAGGCAATTCTTTAATGTAGGTCAAGATATCCATATCGTCAGTGATGGGAACCGCTTCGCGTCTCATCCCAATACGGCTAGACACCACACCAAATTCATCACGCGTATCCAGAGCACTCGTCATGATAACGACGGGCTTACCCTGCTCCTCATAATTGTGAGCCACCTTCAAAATTTCAATGGTCTTTCCAGAGTTCATAGTTCCATATTTGTAATACAATTGAGCCAAAATGGACTTTCCTACCTTCTACTAGTGTCTTTCTATTTTATCATAAATTTTTGATATTTCCCAGCTCTCATGTCAGCTTAGAATTATTTCCTTGAGAATCTACCTTTTATGTTATAATAATAAAAATGAAAAAAATTTAAGGAGGCTTACTATGCCATTTGTTAAAATTGATTTGTTTGAAGGACGTACAGAAGAACAAAAAATCGAACTTGCTCGTGAAGTAACAGATGTTGTTTCTCGTATTGCTAAAGCGCCTAAGGAAAATATTCACGTTTTCATTAACGATATGCCAGAAGGAACTTACTTCCCACACGGCGAAATGAAAAAGAAAAATTAGAAAACAACTATCCTGAAAGCATTGTTTTTTAGGATAGTTTTATTTTTGTTCAAAATTATCTGATTTTTTAAAAATGTAGTAAACACTTTTCTTGACTTTTCCAATTTTTGCAAATTTTCATTGATTTTTATGAAAGAAAACGTTATCATAGATATATAATCGATTTGGAGGTAAAACTTTGCAACTTTCTCATAGTATCAAGATGATGGGAACAACAATTGATATCATCATTGATTCTGATAAAGCGGACGAACATATCAAAACGGTTTGTCAACAATTGGAAGACTACAAGAATCGCTTCAGTGCAAACGATATGGATTCAGAGCTGATGGAGATCAATAACCAAGCGGGGATTGCACCTGTTAAGGTGGATCAAGAGTTGTTCTATTTGATTGCTTTGGGTAAGAAGCACAGTCTCTCTACTCCTTCCAATCTCAATATCGCGATTGGACCGCTGGTTCAAACTTGGCGAATTGGCTTTGCTGATGCTAACGTTCCCGAAGACAAACAGATTCAAGAAGTTTTGGCTGTCACCGATCCAAACCTTATCGAACTGGACGAGGGAAAATCAAGCGTTTTTCTAACTAAGAGAGGTATGAAACTAGATCTTGGTTCAATAGCTAAGGGCTACATCGCTGATAAGATTATCGATTATCTCAAAAAAGAGGCTGTCGCTTCTGCCTTGATTAATCTGGGAGGTAATGTTCTGGTTTACGGAGATAATCCTAAACGTGAAGATGGCTCTTGGTATATCGGCATACAGAACCCTCAAAAAAAACGTGGTGAAAATGTGGGAATTGTCAAAGTTCAAAATCAGTCCGTTGTAACATCTGGTATCTATGAACGCTATTTGACCTTTCAAGGTAAAGATTACCATCATATTTTTGACCGCTACACAGGTTACCCGATTGATACAGAGATGGCTAGTTTGACAATCGTTGCAGACCAGTCCGTTGACTGTGAGATTTGGACCACTAGATTATTTGGGCTTCCGATAATCGACGCTTATATGACAATCAATGAAACCCCTGGAATTGAAGGTATCATTATCACCCGAGATAATCGTATGCTTGTTTCAGATGGGCTTCAAAAAGATTTTCAACTACTTTATTCTTAAGAAAGAGGAATTGTTACATGAAACTTATTGGCATCGTTGGGACTAACTCAGCAAAATCAACCAATCGTCAATTATTGCAATACATTCAAAAGCATTATGCAGAAACAGTGGATATTGAACTAGTTGAAATAAAAGATTTGCCTGTCTTTAATAAACCGGCAGATAAAACTGTTCCAGATTCTGTTCTCGACATTGCTACTAAAATCGAAGCTGCTGACGGTGTCATCATTGGCACACCTGAATACGACCATTCTATCCCAGCAGCCTTGATGAATGCACTTGCTTGGTTATCCTACGGTATTTTCCCACTTCTCAACAAACCGATCATGATTACTGGTGCTTCTTACGGCACACTTGGTTCTTCTCGTGCACAATTACAATTGCGTCAAATCCTCAATGCACCTGAATTGAAAGCTACTGTCTTGCCAGATGAATTCTTGCTTTCACATTCACTACAAGCATTTGACCAAGAGGGCAATCTTCGTGACTTAGACACTGTTAAAAAATTAGATGCTATCTTTGATGATTTCCGTATTTTTGTTAAAATTGCTGGAAAATTGCAAAACGCTCAAGATTTACTACACAAAGAAGCTGAAAATTTTGACTGGGAAAGTTTATAAGAGTTTAGAAAGGGAATAATCACATGAAATTCGTAGGTATCGTTGGATCAAATGCAGAGCAGTCATATAATCGCATGCTCTTAGAGTTTATTCGTTGTCATTTTAAAACAAAATTTGAATTGGAACTCCTAGAAATTGACGAAGTTCCAATGTTCAACCAAGATCAAGATTGGAAAGAAAGTTTCCAACTTCGACTCATTTACAATAAAATCACTCGCGCAGACGGTGTCATCATCGCTACACCTGAACACAATCATACCATCACAGCTGCTTTGAAGAGTGTTCTAGAATGGATGTCATTTGAAGTTCATCCTTTTGAAAACAAACCTGTCATGATCGTTGGTGCTTCTTACTATGACCAAGGAACATCACGTGCCCAAGTACACTTACGTAAAATTTTAGACGCTCCAGGTGTTAATGCTTACACACTTCCTGGAAATGAATTCTTGCTCGGCAAAGCTAAAGAAGCTTTCGACGATAAAGGTAATATCACAAATGAAGGAACCGTTAAATTCCTTGAATCTTGTCTTGATAACTTCATCAAATATGTAGAGGTCGTTTCTAAATTGAAAAAACCAAAGCCAATTGCTCCTGAAGACTTGGATTGTAACCATCCAATTTCAACAACTGTCACTGAAGTTGACCCTGATGATCCAGAATGGGTTGAAAAAGTCGCTGAAATCACAGATGCTGTTTCAGGAGACACTTATGTTAAACTTGACCATGGTATCTTGACTGTTGACCAAATCAACATGTTTTTGAAATCAATGCCATTTGAATTGACTTATGCTGACAATAACAACCAATTCCTATACTACAACAACGCTCACCAAGATCCTGATACGATGTATGCTAAACGTGTTCCATCACAATCAGGAAGCCGTATGTCTACCGTTCACGCTTCATTACCAGCTAACCGCATGAAAAATGTTGAATGGGTAATTGGAACGCTCCGTAACGGTAATCAAGAGTACGTCCGTACCTTAATTCCGAATCCAAACCCAGCTGTCCTCAACACTCACAATTACCAAGCAATGTACTACGATGACGGTTCTTACGCAGGTATCAACGAAATCGTTTTCAACTTTAAACCTTGGTTAGACTGGTATCTTCAAACAACTGGTCAACGTTTGGTCGGAGGTTCAGGACCATTCGCACCTGCTGCTAGCGCTCCTAGTGCTGATGCTACTTCTGGTGCTTCTTCAAGCGACGGTGGTCATGCTAGTGCACCTGCTGCTGAAGCTGATGCCACTTCTGGTGCTTCTTCACACTAAACGATTGAACATTTGAAAAAGAGCTGAGACCTGCTACTAAGCCAGTCTCTCTCTTTTTTTGGGAAATTTTAGGAAAATAATATTAAAGAGGTTGATTTATGACACCATTTCAAGAAAAAATTGCTGCCGCTTGCGCTAAAAAAGAAGCTCTTTTTGATGAGAGCTTGGGACGCTACGCGCTACGCTCAATGTTAGCTGGCGCTTATCTAACAATGAGTACAGCTGTTGGGATTATTGCTGCTGACGTAATCATTTTTGCCTTTGGACTGGCTTACGTGCTTATCTTCAACGGTGAATTAGCTACGTCGAATATGATGTATCTAACGTCTGGTGCCTACTACAAGTCTATTTCATGGAAGAAAGCTATTACAATCTTGCTCTACTGCACATTCTTTAATTTTGTTGGAGCTACTATTTTAGCTTGGCTATTTAACCAGTCCTTCTCATTTGACCACCTCAATCAAAATAGTTTTATGGTCAATGCTGTCCAAACAAAACTTGGTAAATCTAATTGGAATAATTTCTTCGAAGGAATCACAGCTAATATTTTTGTCAACGTTGCTATTCTTGGCTACATGCTTTTGAAAGAAGAATCTGCCAAAATCACCATTGCGGTATCTGCCATCTTTATGTTTGTCTTTTTAGTAAATGAACACCTGATTGCAAACTTTGCTTCATTCATGCTAGCTGCTTTCAGTGATATTCCAAATATCAAAGGGCTCAATATTATGAATGTCCTCCGTCAATGGATTGTTGTCTTCTTTGGTAACTGGATTGGCGGTGGCGTCTTTATCGGACTAGCCTACGCTTGGCTCAATCAAACTAAAACTAATCATCGCGAAAATTAAGGCGACGGAACACATGAGAAAAGCACTTCAGATATCAAACTCTAAAGTGCTTTTTATTAGTTAGATTGTGAGTTATCAAGACCATTTAAAATAAGGTTTAGTACAACCGCGAAGACAGTTGCAATAACAATCCCGTTTGTCAAGAACATCTGAACTGTATTTGGCAAGCTAGTGAAAAGATTAGTATTATTAAACCCAACCCCTGCTGCAATCGAAACAGCTGCGATGATAAAGTTGTGTTCATTATTTTTAAAATCAACTGCACGTAGCATTTGCATTCCTTGAAGGGCCACCATTCCAAAGAGAACTAACATTGCACCGCCTAGAACTGGGCTAGGAATCATTTGTGCCATGGCTCCAAATTTAGGAACCAAGCCAAGAACTACAAGGAAGCCAGCAGTGTAAGAGATTGGACGACGCGTTTTGATACCTGACAATTGAACCAAGCCAACGTTTTGTGAAAAACCTGTATAAGGGAAGGTATTAAAAATACAACCGAGTAAAACAGCAAGCCCTTCTGCACGATAACCATTACGAAGGCGGGTGCTGTCCAATTTATCATGAGTCAAATCAGACAAGGCAAGGTAAACACCAGTTGATTCAACCATTGATACTGTTGCGATGATACACATCATGACGATTGAAGTGATTTCAAATTTTGGGGCTCCAAAATAGAATGGCTGCGGAATGTGAACAAGCGGTGCTTGGGTAACAACAGAAGTGTCCACCAAGCCCATGAAGGCTGCAACAATGGTTCCACCAATCAAGCCGATTAAAATTGAAATGGACTTAATGAACCCCTTAGCGAAAATATTCACCGCTAAAACGATAGCAATTGTCAGCAAAGCTAGAATCATTGATTGAGCCGTTGGTTTATCAACATTATTCCCCATATTTCCCATGGCAACAGGAATCAGAGTCAACCCAATCGTTGTAATCACTGAACCTGTTACAATTGGTGGGAAGAAATTCGCAATTTTTGAAAAGATGCCTGAAATGAGAATAACGTAAATTCCTGATACAATCAAAGCTCCAAACATATAGCCTGAACCTTGTTTGGCACCAATGATTGATAACGGTGCTACCGATTGAAAGGCACAACCAAGAACGACTGGTAGACCAACTCCAAATTGTTTGCGGAGTTGTAATTGCAAGAAGGTGGCAACCCCACACATAAAAATGTCAGTTGAAATCAGATATGTCAGCTGAGCTGATGTGTAATTTAGAGCGCTAGCAATCATGATTGGTACTAGAATAGACCCTGCATACATGGCTAATAAATGTTGAAGTCCAAGAATGGCCGCCTGTGAATGTTTTTGTTCGTTAAATTCCATGATTATGCATCAGCCTCCGCAAAAATAATTGAACCGTCTTTAAATTCTTGAATACGAGCGAGTGATGTCACAGGAACACCTTGTGCTTCAAGAAGAGCTCGACCGTCTTGGAAAGATTTTTCAATAACAATTCCGGCACCAGCAACAGCAGCTCCTGCTTGACCAATAATCTCCATCAAGCCTTTGGCAGCTTGACCATTTGCCAAGAAATCATCCACGATAAGAACCGTATCATCTTCTGAAAGGAATTTTGATGCAATGGAAACTTGACTCGTCACTTGTTTTGTAAATGAGTAAACTTCAGCAGTCAAGATGCCCTCGTTCATGGTAATATTTTTTGCTTTTTTGGCAAAAATCATTGGAACATTGAGCGCTTGTGCTGTATAGACAGCTGGCGCGATGCCGGATGCTTCAATAGTTACCACTTTTGTGATGCCTGCATCCTTGTATTTGTCCGCAAAGACTTTACCAATTTCTTGCATCAATTCAAAATCGACTTGGTGTGTCAAAAATGAATCGACTTTAAGAATGTTTTCACCGATAATATCGCCATCTTTCAAAATACGATCTTCTAGCAGTTTCATGAATAACCTCTTTTTCTAAAAATCAAAATAGCCTACCTTATCGCGAAGCAGAGAAAATAATGATTCTCTGCTTGCTATTTCATCAAATGAAAGCAATAAGGCAAGCTATGAGCTTACTTATTGTTAGACATTACGGTGTCTTGTAGAGACGCTGAACCAATTTTCAGCATAAATAAGTAATAGATATTAAATTTTTATTTGGGTATTTATTATAACATTTTGGCTTGATATTTCAAGCCATTTTTAAATGGAATTACCTTCACAAGACTCGTTTTTTGATGTTGTTTTACCCCCGTGATATAATAACATCAATTAGATTTATCCAAGAAAGAGGATGGCAATGGCATTTTTAACACGTAGCAGGCAATTTATTTTTGCTAAAGTCATGGGGCAACTCCCCTACAGACAAGAACTCCTTGTGGGGGAAGAAAAATTACTCGACTTGCCCAAGATACTAGTGCGAGATCAGATTTTACACGTTTTTGTGATGACCACGCCTGGCATGATCAAACGAGGTAGCTTGTCAGATTTCTTTGAGGGGCTTAATCGCAATGGCATTTCTTATACGACATTCACGTCTATTCAGCCTGACCCAACGACCGATAATGTTTTGGAAGCGAAAGAAGCTTGCCGCAAGCGTGGTACTCAAGCTATTGTTGCTATCGGTGGTGGTTCTGTACTAGATTGTGCTAAAATTGCTGGCGCTTGCATTGCCAACCTCAACTTTAATCCGAATTCACCTAGTTTTCTATCTAAGCCACTTCCGCCTTTTTATGCTGTGCCGACTACAGCGGGTTCTGGTTCAGAAATAACTGCTGGCGCTGTCATCACAAAACACATTGACGGCAAGCATATTAAAACTCCAATCAATGACCTTCGTCTAGTCCCTAAAACAGTTATTCTCGACCCCGTTCTCACGACAAGTTTACCAAGTTCACTAACTATTTCATCGGGCATGGATGCCGTCAGTCACGTTATCGAAGCCTACACTAATAAATTCGCTTCACGTAAAACACGAATAGCATCCGAAACCGCCTTCCCCTTACTTATCAATAATATTGAACTAGCCGTGAAGGAGCCACAAAATATGCAAGCCAGAGAAAACCTACTTGTCGGCTCTTACCAGGCAGGACTAGCCATCACAACTAATTTCGTTGGCTATATCCATGCCATTTCCCACGCTATCGGAGGACGATATGGCTTGACGCATGGTGTTATCAATAGTCAAGTTAATGCCTTTAGTCTTGAGACATTATGGCGATGCTATCACGGGGCCACTAGCCAAGCTGGCTGATACCATTCAAGTAGGACGTGATTTAGAACCTAGGGAAAAAGCAAAGCTGGTTATTGA
>OGEP01003771.1_pt1 | contig 10898 bp, 8 predicted proteins | sample 1570721 | NCBI WGS metagenome assembly OGEP01 (sample SAMEA2582131, study PRJEB24529) | metagenome | biome: Human gut stool | place: China | collected 2011 | reverse complement strand
GCAGTTCATGCGTTGGATGGAGTTGATTTAAGTGTGAAGAAGGGAGCCTTTGTTGCAATTGTCGGCACATCCGGATCCGGTGATTATGTTAAAATAAGACTAAGTTAGCAGATTCCTTATAAAATAAGGGCTCACGCCAATTTAGTCTTTTTTCTATTATACCATAAAAGGTAGAAAATTCATAGACCGGGAATGAATTTTTCATAGTAAAAATCAAATGGCAGGGGCTCTTAAAGATAGAAACCTATTGCTACTGGTCCTGTCAAAATTATATCCATTCTCACAGGCGGTCAAGTTTGTGAAAAACCATTCGGTTACAATATATTGAAAAAAATATGTTAAGGACTAGGTTAGTTAAAAGATTCTGTTAGCTGGCTTAGTCCTTTTTTTCTTGGGAGGACAGAGCAATGATAAAGGTGATTATGATTGTTGGAATAATTTTTTTCCTCGTTTCGTTGTATGCGTGTCTGGTGGCAGGCAAAAGAGCAGATGAAGAAATAAGTGCTTTATTTGAAAAAGAAAAGAAGCAGGGGAGTGAGGAATAAACGTATGAATGGAGGTATTTATAGCACTGGAAATGAAATTGTAGATGAAAATGCAAAACTGAATATATCTGGAAATATCATTCCGCAGGTGTGGTATCGGACAATCATCAGAGAAAGCGGAAAGCCAAATCTGACAGCCATTATTATACTGGCAGATATTGTGTATTGGTATAAGCCTACAGAAATCAGAGATGAAGGAACCGGACAGGTCATTGGGGTAAGAAAGAAATTTAAGTCAGACCTTCTTCAGAGAAGTTACCAGCAGATCAGCGAACAGTTTGGGATTTCCAAAAAAGAAGCGACAAATGCAGTGGTATTTTTAGAGAAGCTGGGTGTGGTAAAACGGGTATTTAGAACCATTTCCATGAATGGGATTGTTGTAAATAATGTTCTGTATCTGGAATTGATTGTAGACCGGTTAAAAGAATTGACTTATCCAGAAGAAACAGGAGCAGATCCGGTTTCCTTTGAAAAAAGAAGAGAGAAATCCAAAGCAGAGAAAATCAGTCCCCATACAGTCATAGAGGAAGAGATACATTTTGTAGAAGAGAGGGCTGTCCCTTTCCAAAGGGAGAGGGTGTCACCATTCAAAGAGGGAGCATACCCCGACAGGGAAACAGAGCCCTGGATACCCAAAGAGGTACCTCAGACTGATAGCGGGCAGACAAATACAGAGATTACTACAAAGACTACAGCAGAAAGTACCCAAAAGAATACAACAGAAATAGGGAATGGGTATAGAGATAATCCTATCTTATCCTATCAGGCAGCAGAAGAACAGTTCAAAGATCAGATTGATTATGATGCGATATGGATAGACAGACCTTTTGACAGAAAACTGCTCAATGAGATTGTAGGGATTGCAGTAGATGTTTTGACGTCCAATGCAAAGACCATAAGGGTAAATCAGGAAGAACGACCTCTTGGCATTGTACAGGGAATGTATAAAAAGCTGGATAAGTTTACCGTAGAGTATGTGATAGACTCAATTAAGCAGTGTACAAGGAAAGCCAATAATATCCGGGCAGTGCTGCTTACCGCTTTATACAATGCCACATTGACAGCAAACAGCTATATATCCAATCTGTTTGCTTATCAGGAAGCTATCCCTCAGACGTAAGGAGTGTGATAGAAAGTAACAAAATTAAGAAAATTCAGGACAGCTCATGGATATACACAGATAGAACTTGCGGCTGTCTTGGGTATCAGTCTTCGGACGTATCAGAGGATTGAATACGGACAGCAAAAGCCCAATGTATATGTAGTTGTCCGGCTTCAGCGGTTATTTCAAAAAGATATTAGTGAGATTATGGAGGAATATACAGAATGAGGGAAGAGAGGTTTCGTATTCAGTGCCCCGAACATTTTCAGGTTGGAGATTCAGGGCGTTTTGAAAAATCTTCACAGGATAAGGATTTTGTAGTAGATTATGCTCCACCGGAAATGTTTGAAGCTGGGATTGTCTTACAGGAGATGGGGACGGAGGGAGATACCTATTGCACAATGTATGTCTATTTTGCCCCGGAGGAACACCTTCCGGTTTATATGGACAGCATGAAATACGATTTACAAAAAGTATCCATTCGGAAAATTTTTGTTGATACCGAAGAATACCTCATAAAAGTAAATGAGAAGACAAAAAAGTTTTATGCAGGTGAGGACGATTGTTGGGGTTCTTATACGGAACTTTACCGGAAAGAGAATGGGGAACGTCTGACTGACGCAGTGATTGTTTTTCTGTGTATGCCAGATGAAATGAAGTTTCAGGAAATGGAAGCTGTGATGGGGGAACTGTTTGAAAAACTTCCTGTGATAGACAAAGAAAAGAAAGAAACAGGTCAAGAACCAAAGAGGACAAGATAAAATACAAATTATAATTTTCAGGAGGATAAGAACGTGGAAACTAAAATGATTATTGGAATTGATCATGGAAATCGTAACATGAAAACTGCAAATACGGTATTTTCAGCAGCAATCCAGCCTTTGCAGGCAAGGCCGGACAGCCTGGAGCACATTCTGGAATACCAGAACCAGTTTTATTATGTGGGAGGGAAAGTGCCGGAAAAGGAGTGCGTGGATAAGACAGAGAATGAAAATTATTATCTTCTTACCCTTGCAGCACTGGCGCAGGAAATGCGCTGCCGGAGCCTGACAGACGCTTCCGTAAAAATGGGAGCTGCCCTTCCGCCCAGAAGATTTCAGCAGCAGAAAGAAAGTTTTAAGAAATATTTGTTAAAGACAAAGGAACTGCATTTTCGCTATGAAGGGGTACATTATCATGTGTCTTTGGAAAATGTGTTTGTTTTTATGCAGGGGCATGTGGTGATCCATACGCTTTTAGAAGCGGTTCCCGGTTATTGCCTTTTAGTAGATATTGGTGGAGGGACTACCGACCTGGTAGAGTTTGTTGACGGAATGCCGGACGGGAAGTATTCGATTTCGGATAAGGCAGCTTTGTACTGTATCGGAAAAGTCAATGAGGAAGCCATTGCTAAAACAGGGGCAGGGGTACCGGCATATATTACAGAAGCATTTATGAGGACAGGAAGCTATGACTGCCCGAAGCAGTATCAGGATGTCATAAAAAATTGTTTGAAGTCCTACGCAGAGGAAATTTATGGTATCATACAGGCAAACCATTATAATCTGGATCTGACCAAAATGGTGTTTATGGGCGGTGGTTCTTCCATTGTGGAGCATTTTGGAGCCAATGATGGAAAAGATGTACAGTTTGTAACAGATATACATGCCAATGCAAGGGGCTGTGAAGAAGCAGTGAAAAGTATTATCCGGGCAAAACAGAGGAAAATGCGGACAGCATGATAGGAAGTGAAAATTTATGGATACGGAAAAAGTATATACAACTTCACTGCGGCTGTATAAAAGCAGACCGGTACATCATCAGGCTTATCGGTATCTGAAGGAGTATAACAAAGATATTTTCAAGACAAAAGACGACTTCATAGCAGAAGCAATCGTTTATTTTGCCAAGTATCTACAGCAGGAAGAAGAAGTACAGCAGATGAAACTATTAAATACTCTTCTGGAGAACCAGAAAGAACAATTTTGTAAAATCGTAAAAGAAGCGGTTTCAAAGGCACAGGAAGAAGCCTTTGAGAAGCAGGGTGTGCTGGAAAAGGCCGTTCAGGGAGAACTTTCTGACGGTGGAACGATAGCAGAGAACAGGGAAAAGGAAGAAGCCTGTATGGAAAAAGATTTACGGTTTGCGGAATTTTATGGGGCATTTGAAGAATAAGGAGGAAAAAGATATGGCAGTAGGAAGAAGTGTATGGGAAGTTGTAAAAGGGATTTTCATTGCAGTGGGGAAACTGCTGTATCTGACAGGGAAACTGGTGATATGTTTGTTTCTGCTGGTTCTGCAGCTTGTTTTGGCAGTGTTCCATGCAGGAAGCAGGGAATAGAAAGGGGATTGACAGGTGCATTGGATACGGGACAGACCGTATACAAAAGATAGAAAAAAGAAGATAGAAAATGGAAAGCAGGCTTGTGTGGCCTGCTTTTTTTGACGAAAAAATGAAAAGGAGCAAAGCTATGATGAAAGGAAAAAAGAAAAGGCTACTGGCTGGGACGCTGGCACTTCTTCTTAGTTGTTCTACGTTACTCAATACAGGGATCACCGCACTGGCTTCTGAACAGTCTGAGGAACATGCACAGATACAGGAAGTAAAACAGGAGGAGGCTGCTTCAGAAACATTACCGGAGTTGGAAGAGGTAAAGGAGCAACTAACAGAAGAAGAACTGGTGTATGCAGAGGTCCTTACCATAAAAGCAGGAGAGTCCTTTGACTTGGAAACAGATTACAGGGGTTTTCAGAAAAATGATGAAAAAGTAAAGGTGACGTTTCTGAAAGCAGAAGGGGACTCCGGCAATTCTTTTGATTTCAATACCCCAGGTTCTTACCAGGCATTTTATCGTGTTGATCCGTTAAACGGAAACCCTTCCTATCAGATTATGAGAAGAAGTGTGGTAGAAGCAAGGGAAAACAGTACACAGGAACCCCAGGGAGAAGTAAGCCAGCATACCGAAGATGGCTCCGGTGAGGACGGTGAGGCGGACCCTGACCCGGAGATACCGGAGGTACTGACGGAAGAACCGGAAATGCCAGATGCAGGGGCAGAGTTGATTGATCTGACACCAAAAGAGGATAAGGGAATGTTCTTATCGGTTGTTCCGGCAGCAATGGAGCAGCAAAAAGGAAGCAATGTACATCTGGTACAGGGAGAGAAAATCCCATACCCTTCTAACGTGGGGAACTATTCTACTTCCTATTTCACCGTAAATGGCCATGTGGCATATTGTCTGGAGTCTATGAAGGCTTCCCCGCCGACCTCGGATTATGTAGCCAATGAATTTGAAAGCAACCCGGAATTACAGAAAGTCCTTTATTATGGATATGGCGGTCCTGGGGACATTACTGGGGAGTATATGCCCTCTTTTGACTGGAAGACAAAGTATATTTTTACGCATTTAGCTGCCGCTTATTCTTATTGTGGCATGGACGGTTTTTATGGCTGTACCATTGAAGATATTAAGGCAAGCGGTGTGTGGGGATATATCCAGCATATTTACAGCCTGGAAGCACCTCCGACAGCAGCAATCACATTGTCCCCAAAGGAGGCAAAGGCTTATGAAAGTGGAAAGGAACAGCGTACCGGAGAATTTACTTTAAAAGGTGACCATAGAAACTATATTACTTTAAAAATGCCAGAGAATGTGACTTATCACAGTGGAAGTACAAAACAGACAGGAACCGTAAAGATCAATGGGAATACCACATTCTATTTCAGTGCTCCCAAAACTGTAACTAGTACATGGAACAGTGGTAAGCTGAAAGGACAAATGGGAACTCAGTGGAAGACCTTAGTATTGTCTACGGGTTCTGGTTCTCAGGATATTGGGTATGGGGCATTTTTTGAAGAAGAAAGTGCTTCTGTGGAATTTACGGTGAAGTGGCTGGACCTGGCAAGGGTAAAGGTAACAAAAAAAGATAAGAACAGTAAAGTAAATCTGTCCGGCGCTGTTTTTGGTATTTATTCAGACAGTGCATGTAAAAACCTTCTTGTACAGATGCCGGCCACAGACAGCAACGGTACTTCTGAGGTGGAAATTCCGAAAACCCAGGATACGGTATATTTAAAAGAAATTTCTGTTCCAGAAGGATATAAGCTGAATACAGAGTCTTTTAACGTGAAGTTGGAAACAGGAAAAACAACTTCTGTTGCAGTGACGAATGAGGAACAGAAAGGAAAAATCACAATCCGTAAAAAAGGTGAGGTTCTGACCGGAGTAACCGGAGAAGAGGGAAACCTGACTTTTGTATATGGAAATGCGGACTTTGCAGGGGCAGAATATAACATTTATGCGGCAGAGGATATTTACAGCCAGGATAAAATGACGAAGGTGCATAAAGCAGGGGATCTGGTAGAAAGTCTGACAACAGGGGAAGATGGAAGCGCTGTTTCCAAAGAATTGTATCTTGGAAAATATAAGGTTGTAGAACAGAAAGCACCGGAAAATCTGGTGATTGGGAAAACAGAACAGGAACGTGCCCAGTTTGTAACCTTGTCCTATGCAGGACAGAATGTAGAGCTATCCCAGGGGGAAACCGTTTTTACCAATGCAAGACCGGGGATTTCCGTAAATGTAGTGAAAAAATCGAAACATGATGATGTTACCCTGGAAGGTGCGACCTTTGGCTTGTATGTAGAAGAAGACCTGACGGCAGCAGACGGAAAGGTCCTTGTAGAAAAAGGAAGCCTGGTGGAACGTGCTGTTTCCGACAGGGAAGGAATGGCTGTGTTCCATGCAGATATTCCTTTGAATTTCCATTACAGCGTAAAGGAAATCCAGGCACCGGATAAGTATTATATGACAGATGAGGTGTATCGTTTCTTCTATGAATATAAAGACGACAGCACCTACACATATACTTTTTCCCATGATTTTAAAAATGAGGAAGTACGGGGAGAAGTTCATGCAAGTAAGATTGACCAGGATTCCCAGGGATTTATTTCTCAGGGTGACGCAACCTTAGTAGGGGCAAAATATGGGTTATATGCTACGGAAGATATTGAACACCCAAATAAGAAAGATGGGATTGTCCATAAAAAAGGGGAACTTGTAGCGCAGGGTACGATTTCCAGTGAAGGAACCGTAGATTTCAAAAACCTGTATCTTGGAAATTATTTCGTAAAAGAAATAGAGCCGGCAGAAGGGTATCTGTTAGATGAAACAGAGTATCCCGTAGAGGTTTCGTATGAGGGACAGGAAGTACAGATTGTACACCGGGAGGTGACTGTAAAGGAAACTGTAAAGAAACAGGCCTTTCAGCTTATCAAGATCTCAGAAGACGGGGAGCAGACAGAAACAGAACTGGTAGAAGGAGCTGGATTTAAGGTATTCCTCATCAGTGAGCTGTCTGGTGTAAAAGACGGAAGTTTGAAGCCGGGAAACGGTTCTTATTATACCCCGGAAGATTTTATCACCTATGATTACAGCAAAGATGAAACCGCTTCTTATTGGGAGAATGGTAAAAAGATTACGGTACCAGAGCTGTTTACGGATAAGAAAGGATATTTAAAGAGTCCAGAACTTCCTTATGGAACCTATGTGGTGTTTGAGTCTACGGTTCCGGAAAATTTAAAAGGGATTCGTCCATTTATTGTACAGATTTCGGAAGACAGCCGGGAACCCCAGGTATGGCGTGTGTTTGATGACCGTCCTTTGCAGTATTACTTCAAGATTGTGAAAAAAGATGCCCAGACACAGAAGCCGGTGCTGGATAACAGTGCAGCTTATAAGATTTATGATGTGGAAGCAGAAAAATATGTGGAAATGATCGTAAGATATCCAAAAAAAGAAGTGGTATCTGTGTTCAGGACCAACGAAGAGGGATACCTGATTACACCGGAGCAGTTAAAATGTGGCACTTACCGGATTGAAGAAGTGGAAGCACCGGAAAATTATGTACAGGTAGGATTTGAAAATGCCCTCTTAAAAGACGGGAAGGAAGTTCCGCTGAATGAAGTTGCAGACGGAGGAACATACCAGGAGGCAAAGAAAGCGCCGATCACCATTACCGTAGATTCTGATACCGTACACCAGGTAGAGGAGGAAACCGGTAAATTTATTGTTGTCATTGAACAGTATAATGATGAAGCAGTAGGAAGCCTTACAATCCATAAAAAAGGAGAAAAACTTTCTGGTGCTTCTAAAGTAGAAGAAAAGTTCCTGACAAAGATGAAAAACGGTGTAGCAGGTTTCGTAAATCAGGTAAGCAGTTTCTTCACTGGGGAAGAGGTCATGGAAAAAGAGAAAGGTTATGAATTTGACTATGAAGAGGGAAATATGGAAGGTGCAGAATTTGCCATTCATGCAAAGGAAACCATTTATACCCCGGACGGACAGAAAGACGAAGCAGGAAACCGCATTGTAAAATATGAAAAAGATGCCCTGGTAGCTCGTATGGTGACAGATAAAGAAGGAAAGGCAGTCCTGAATAATCTTCCTATCGGAAAATACTATGTAGTGGAAACAAAGGCACCGGAAGGATTTGTATTAAATCCAGAGCCGGTAAAGGTTGCATTAACTTATCAGGATCAGGATACACCGATCGTTGAAGCAGAAGCAATCGTAGGAAATGACAGACAGAAAGTCGCTATTTCCGTAGAAAAACAGGATGCAGAAAATGGACGGGTATTATCTGGGGCTGTGTTTGGCATCTATAATAAGAAAGATATCCAGGCAAATGGAAAAGTTCTTGTGAAAGCAGATACCTTATTACAGGAAATGACATCCGATGAGAACGGTATGGCAACATGCACCCTGAATCTTCCATTTGGAGAATACTATGTAAAAGAATTAAAAGCGCCGGAAGGTTTTGTTTCTTCGGATGAGGTGCTGGAATTTGTTGCAGAGTATCAGGGACAGGAGACAAAGATTGTTTCCTTACAGGCCGTAAAGAAGAATGAACCGACTACAGCAGAGTTCGCAAAGTCAGATCTGACCACAGGCGTAGAGTTGGAAGGTGCGAGTCTGAAAGTGATTGATAAAGATGGAACAGTAATTGATGAATGGACTTCCGTAAAAGGGAAGCCACATGTGATCAAGCGTCTGGTTGTCGGAGAAACCTATACCCTTCATGAAGAGTTTGCTCCATACGGTTATCTGAAAGCAACGGATGTGACATTTACGGTCAAAGATACTGCTGAAGTACAGAAAGTGGAAATGAAGGATGAGGTTCCAAAAGGGCTTCTGATCATCAACAAAAATGGAGAATTTTTAGAGAAGATCACTCTTCTGGATAATGTGAAAGGAACGGTAGAACATTTCTTTGAATATATCACAGGAAACTTAAGTGAAGTTACCTTTGAAGTCTATGCTGCAGAAGATATCAAGGCTGCGGATGGCGTAAGTGCAGATCATTATAAGAAAGATGAGCTGGTAGGCACGATCACAACCGATGAGAAGGGGATTGCAAAAATGGAAGACCTTCCGGTAGGAAAATATTATGTGAAGGAAGTGAAAACGGCACATGGTTTTGTACTGGATGGAGAGCCTAGATTTGTGGATCTGACCTATCGTGACCAGGATACACCGGTGATTACTTTTGATGAAGAATGGCAGAACAACCGTCAGAAGATAAAAGTAACGGTCCTTAAAAAAGAAAAGGAAACAGAACGTATGCTGGAAGGTGCGATCTTCGGCTTATTTACAAAAGAAGATATCAAAGGCAGAGATGGAAAAGTCCTGATGGAAGCCAGAACGTTGATCGAGCAGAAAACAACAGATGAAAATGGACAGATCCTTTTCAAAGCAGATCTTCCAGTGGATGGGACCTATATCGTAAAAGAAATCTATGCGCCGGATGGCTTTGTGACATCGAATGAAGAAAAGGAATTCACTTTTGAGTATGGAAAACCAGAAGAAGTTAAGGTTTCCTATGAGTTTGTTTTTGAAAATGAGCCGACAACGGTAGAACTTACGAAAACAGACCTTACCACAGGGAAAGAACTTCCAGGAGCTCATCTGAAGGTGACAGATGAAGACGGAAATGTAATCGATGAGTGGGTATCTACAGAGAAAGCCCATGTGATCAAGGAGCTGACCGTTGGAAAATCCTATACGATGACAGAAACAAAACCGGCAGATGGATATGTAACTGCTGAGAGCATTACCTTTACAGTAGAAAATACTGCAGAAATCCAGAAACAGGAGATGAAAGATGATGTGACAAAGGTGTTGATCTCGAAACAGGATATCGCAGGAAAAGAGTTGCCAGGTGCAAAACTTACGATCTTAGATGAAGGTGGAAAAGTGGTAGAAAGCTGGACATCTACAGAAGAGGCACATTATATAGAGAGGCTTCCGATCGGAAAGTACACGCTCAGGGAAGAAACGGCACCGGAAGGTTATCTGGTTGCAAAGGATGTGGAATTTGAAGTAAAAGATACCGCCGAAGTGCAGAAGGTTGTTATGATTGATGAGGAAAAACCAAAAGAAAGTACTCCGGAAGGGGGAAAACCTTCTAAAGATGCACCGAAGACTGGGGATAACACCAACTTGCTGTTATGGCTGATTGTGCTTGGAATGAGCTTAAGTGGAGTGGTAGTCCTTGGAAGAAAAATAAAGAAGAAATAAGGTAAGAAAAAGCGTTCATGGAAACCTGAGGGAATCTGTGAACGCTTTTTTGTTAGAAGGAACATGAGGATGGACAGGCGAAGAGATAAGAACCTGATCGTGGAACCAAATGCAACAATGCCGGGGAGAAAATACAGTGAAGAAAAACCCTGGTCTTGTAAATATTGTTACTGGTGGGAAGGTAGAAAAAAGGGCTGCATTGAGAAGCAGTGCTATTATTTGCTTCCCCAAAAGGATCAAGGGAAGAAAGTCCAGCTAATAAATGTCAATAGATAAATGAAAAATATTTTCTCCATAAAAAAGGGTACACTTATCCCTTGGTGAAAATATCATTTTGCAAAAAAAGATATTGGTTCGTTGGATTAACAGTATTTTATGCAGCTATGTCGCATTTAGCAGCATTGTATTGTTGAATATGCTCCTGCGGAGTAATGATTTCAAAAGGTTTGTTATCTCTGAGTATTGCAAATATCATATTGCACACCTTGTGTGAAACGGCACCCATTGCTACAAGCTTAGGTTTTGATTCACATTTCTTCAGATAGTAATCACGGAGTACCGGATTTTTTGCTTCTCCTGTACGGGATGTGCTGATGCTTTGTAAAGTCAGTGTATGAATAGCTCGTCTGGCTATAGCAGATCCTCTTTTGGAAATTTGAATCTTAGTTCCTTCGAATTTACCAGATTGTTTTA
>OGEP01003770.1_pt1 | contig 10901 bp, 9 predicted proteins | sample 1570721 | NCBI WGS metagenome assembly OGEP01 (sample SAMEA2582131, study PRJEB24529) | metagenome | biome: Human gut stool | place: China | collected 2011 | reverse complement strand
TTAGACAATGGCGGAGCTTTTGACTTTACTTTCCATGAATTTCAACTAAAAGATATCCATTTGAAAATGCTGGGCAAGCATCAGAAGGCTAACGCTGCCTTGGCGATTATGACTAGCCTTGTCCTTAGTCCACAATTTCCTCAAATTTCTATCCCAAGCATCACAGCAGGCTTAGAGGAGACTTCCTGGCCAGGAAGATGTGAATTGATTAAACCCAACATTCTCCTAGACGGAGCCCACAATCCTGATAGTATCGCTAAATTGATTGACCTCCTGAAAGAAGAATTTAGGCATCGTCCTATCAAAATTCTCTTTGCAGGCCTCAAACGTAAACCCCTCGCTGAGATGCTACATCAACTCAGCGACTTTGATGTGGCTGTTACTGCATTTAATTTTTACGATGCTATGCCACTTGCTGATTATCCAAGTGACTATGCTAGAGTGACCAACTATGCTGATTGGCTAGCGCAAGCTGAGCAGGATGTCGAAACACTTTATGTGGTGACTGGTTCTCTCTACTTTATCTCAGAAGTGCGCCAGCATATTTTAAGCAAAAGCTAAAAAGTGAACCGTCTGGCTCACTTTTTCTTATCTCATGGTCACAAATTCTTCTGAACCGGTTGGGTGGATGGCAACAGTGTTATCGAAGTCTTCTTTGGTTGCGCCCATCTTGATAGCGACGGCGAAACCTTGAATCATTTCATCGACACCGTAGCCGATACCGTGGAGACCGACAACTTTTTCCTCTTCGCCTACAGTAACTAATTTCATCTTAACAATTTGGCGATTTGGTGTTACTGCTGTATACATTGAAGCAAAGGTAGAGGTATAAACTTTGACATTTTCCTTGCCATACTTAGCATCCGCTGCTTCTTCTGACAAACCAACGGTTCCGATAATCGGGTGGGTAAAGACAACTGATGGCACATTTTCGTAGTCCAGTTTTGAATTTGGTTTGTTATTGAAAAGGCGTTCTGACAAGCGGCGACCTGCTGCAATTGCAACTGGTGTCAAAGCAATTTTTCCATTCACATCACCGATTGCGTAAATACCGTCAACAGCCGTATTTTCAAATTCATCCGTTTCAATATAGCCATTTTTACGAAAAGTTACTCCTGTATTTTCAAGACCCATATTGTCGACATTTGGACCACGTCCGATTGCCCAGATGACACGATCAGCAGAAATGACTTCACCACTTTCTGCTTCAAATACCAGTTTGCCATTATCAGCTTTGGTCAATGATTTTGGTACAGCGTTAGGGTGTAAAGTGATACCAGCGCCAGCTATTTCTTCCATAACCTGACTAGATAACATACTGTCAAATCCACGTAAAATGTGGTCACGACGAAAGGCTAAATCCGTTTTAACGCTCAGCTCATTAAGGACACCAGCCAACTCAACAGCGATGTAGCCAGCACCGACAATGAGAACAGACTCTGGAAGAGTCTCCCACTCAAAGAAATCATCAGAGGTTTCACCAAGCTCACTACCTGGAACTTGCGGATAGAGCGGATGACCACCTGTCGCAATCGTAATGTGTGGCGCTGTGTAAGTCTCACCATTGACTTGGACAGTGTGATTATCAACAAAACTTGCGTAACCATCAATTTTTTCAACGCCATTGCGTTCAAAATTATTAGCGTAAGATTGGCGCGAACGACCAACATAGGCATCACGGTTAGCTTTCAATTTAGCAAAATCAAAAGTGACCTGCTCAGCACCAAATCCATAGCCTTCAGCATATTTATGGAAAGTTTCTGACACTTGAGCACCGTACCACATGATTTTCTTTGGAACACAGCCAACATTGACACAAGTTCCGCCAACTCGACCGCCCTCAATCAAAAGGACTTTAGCACCATGCATAGCTGCGCGATTGGCTGTACCAGAACCAGCACTGCCACCACCGATAACAATGTAATCATATTGTTTTGACATTTATTTCTCCTAGACAGTTGATATATTTACTTTATCATAAATCAAGCGCAGGGACAATTTTCTGATACGAAAGGTATGAAAAAGAGCCTAAAACCGATGTCTCCGACTCTCTTCATTTTATTTTGCTAAATCTTGTAATGGTCCAAAAACGATTTTTTCAATGTCTTGCATGTAGATTGAGAGACGTTGTTGCTCATCAAAATAGGATTTCAAAGTAGGGTTCGTCTCAATTTTTTGACCAAGATCATTCATTGCTTTCTGCTCTTCTTGACTAGGCAATTGTCCTGTCTTCATCATCCCTTGGAATTTTTCTTGCATTTTCAAGAAATCATCCCAAATTACTTGAGCATTATTGTCTGCTGAAATCTTTTCTTTAGCTGCTAACACCGCTTGATATTCTGGTAAAGCACGAATTTCGCGCTCTAATTGATTAGCTAAATCGTAAATATTTGCCATCATTTTTCTCCTTACTTAATCGTAACTTTATAATCTGTGTTGGTTGTGATTACCTGCTCAGCACGTTGTAAATCTTGAGCATTTTTAAAGGAAATCTGTAAAATACCGTAAATATCTTCTCGGTTTTCTTCGTTAATGCGCACATTGACCAAAGAAGTCCCGCGAAGCAATTCCAAAATCGTCAAAATCACATCTTCTTCATCAGGAACATCCACAAATAAATCGTAGAAAGAATCAAAACCACCACGTTTATGAATTTCCATTTCTTTACGCTTAGCCTTGGCATGATTGAAAAATTCCCAAATGGCATCGTCATCGGATTCTTCAATCATTGTTGCTACTCGGTCCAAACGATGTTTGAAATCATCAATTCGTTCTAAAACTGCCTCTTTATTGGTTAATAGAATGCTAGTCCACATCCTCGGCTCGCTCTCCGCAATACGGGTCATATCTCGGAATCCGCCAGCAGCAAAACGATTAGTCATCTCATGCTCAGCAGAATAGTCCCAAGCCTGTTCCATCAGCCCTGCTGCTAGGATATGCGGAAAATGTGAAATCTGACTGGTCACTCGGTCATGCTCAGCAGCATCAATTTCAATAAATCGAGCACCAAGTCCAGACAAAACATCCTGCATTTCTTCAATTGTTCCATCTGCTGTCAGTGAACTTGGTGTGAAAATATAATAGGCATTTTCAAACAAGGTAACATCTGCAGCGATAGCGCCAGACTTGTGGCTACCGGCCATAGGATGGGAGCCTACAAAGCGAACAGGTCTACCAGCGAGAGCTTTTTCGGCAGCTAAAACAATGGCTTCTTTGGTTGAACCAGCGTCCGTAATAATCACATTTTTTTTGAGGTCAAGCTCAGCCAAAATCTTGATAAAGGCAATGGTCTGCTTGATAGGCACCGCTAAAATGATGACATCTGCCAGCAGAGCAAATTCCTTAAAATCAGCCGTTGCCTCATCAACAATGCCACGTTCAAGGGCAATGTTGCGCGACTGGTCTGAACGATTATAGCCTAAGACCTTGTAATTGGGATGGTCACGTTTGATGCCCAAGGCCAGCGAACCACCAATCAGCCCCAAACCAGCAATATAGATGACTTTTTCTTCCATTCTACTTCTTCCTAGAAATGTCTAACAAAATTACGGTGACGTGCAACGGCTTCTTTCAACTCTTCCAAATTATCAGAAGAGAATTTGTCCAGAATCTCATTGACCACAACTGTCGCTACGACTGATTCCATGACAACACCAGCAGCTGGCAAAGCCGTTGGGTCAGAACGTTCTACCGTCGCCTTGTAAGGCTCGTGCGTTTCAATATCAACTGACATAAGAGGTTTATAAAGAGTCGGAATAGGCTTCATAACCCCACGAACAACGATTGGTTGTCCATTAGTCATGCCACCTTCAAAGCCACCAAGATTATTGGTGCGACGAGTGTAACCCTCCTCTTCATTCCAAAGGATCTCGTCCATAACCTGGCTTCCTTTAAGGTAACCATCTTTGAAACCGAGACCAAATTCCACACCCTTGAAAGCATTGATAGAAACCACTGCTTGGGCAATCTTGGCATCCAATTTAGTATCCCATTGCACATAAGAACCCAGACCAACAGGCACTCCGCCGACAACTGTCTCAACAACACCACCGATTGTATCGCCTTCTTTTTTGATTTGGTCAATATAATCCTTGATTTCTTGTTCGCGGTCTTGATTGACGATGGAAACTTCTGATTGACTAGCCAATTCTTTAATTTGTGATACTGTCAATCCATCTGGCACGTCAATTTCCTTACCACCAAAGACAACGACATGATTGGCAATTTCAATATCCAGCTCTGCCAAAATACGTTTGGCAACCGCACCGACAGCCACGCGCATAGTCGTCTCACGCGCTGATGAACGCTCCAAAGAATTGCGCAAATCTTCAAATCGGTACTTCATACCGCCCACCAAGTCTGCATGTCCTGGACGCGGATGAGTAATCTTACGCTTGGTTTTAAGACGGTCTTCAATGTCTTCCACCGCCATGATTTTCAACCATTTTTGATGGTCTTTATTGGTAACATTCAGTGTGATTGGCGCACCAGTTGTCTTGCCGTGACGGACACCAGAGGTAATCTCAACTTGGTCAGATTCGATTTTCATGCGACCGCCACGACCATAGCCGCCTTGGCGACGCCTCAAATCAACATTGATGTCCTCAACTGTCAGGGGTAAGCCCGCTGGAACTCCCTCGATAATAGCCGTCAAACGCGGTCCATGCGATTCTCCTGCTGTTAAATATCTCATTTATTTCTCCAAGTATTCTTTCATTTCTTCAAGTGGAATTTGGTTAATAGCTGCGCTACCCAATTCTGGGACGATAACAGTCTTGATTGATTTTCCGCGAGCTTTCTTATCATGGGCTAGCGCTTCAAATAAAGCCTCTTTATTCCAAGGCTCATGATCGATAGGCAAGCCGAATTTTTGACACATTTCACGGATATCATTGGTAATGCCAGCTGGCATCAATTTTTTCTGCTCTGCAATGCGCGATAGCTGAACCATACCAATAGCTACCGCTTCACCATGCATAACCTTACCATAACCAGCCGTTGCTTCAACGGCATGTCCAATGGTGTGACCAAAATTCAAGTACAAGCGCACGCCATTATCCAACTCATCCTCAACCACAACCTTGCGCTTAACGTTGCAAGAATGGTAGATAATGCTTTCCGCATGAGCCAAAATACTCTCAACGGAACCGTCCATGCTTTGCAATTCTTGCCAAAGCTCCACATCTTCTATCAGACCATACTTAACAACTTCACCCATTCCCTCAATTAATTCACGTTTACCAAGGGTCTTGAGGGTTTCTGGGTCAATAAGCACACCGTCAGGTTGAGTGAAAGTCCCCACCATATTTTTAGCAAAAGGCGTATTAACGCCGGTCTTACCTCCAATGGAAGAATCCACTTGAGCCGTCAAACTGGTTGGGATTTGCAAGAAATGAATGCCACGCATGTAGGTTGAAGCTACAAAACCAGCAAGGTCCCCCACAACACCACCACCAAGGGCAATAATGCCATCACTTCGCGTCATCCCATTTTTAACGAGAAATTCATAAGCCTTATTGACTGTCTTCAAATTTTTAGAAGCTTCACCTTCCAAAAAATCAAAAACAATCACTTCAAAACCAGCATCAAGCAAACCTAATTTGACTTTTTCAGCATAGAGGCTACCGACGTGATTATCGGTGATAATGGCAATTTTTTGTGGTTTCCAAAGTCCTTTTACCCAAGAACCAACCTTGCCTAGGCTCCCGTTTTCAATGACAATGTCATAGGGACTTTTGGGTAAATCAACACGTAGTTTCATAGCGTTACCTCATTAACTTCCTTATTTTTGGCGATATTTTTTTGCCAAGGCTTCCCAGATTTCTTCTGTTGGCATTTTTTCACCTGTCCAAACTTCAAATGCTTCCGCTGCTTGGAAGAGCAACATTCCCAAACCATTAACCGCATTAATACCTTTAGAGCGTGCTAATGCTAAAAATGGAGTTTCAAAGGGTTGGTAAATAACATCCGCAACCTGAATACCTTCTGGAAAAATCATCTCAGGGCTGACAACCATTAACTTGCCATCCATACCGACACTGGTTGCATTGACTAATAAATCTGACTGGTTAGTCATTTCTTGAATGAGAGCCTTATCCTCGACTGGCAATACCTTAATTGACACTTCCGTTTTATCAGATAAACGCTCTGCCATTTGTCTTGTATTATCTAAAAATTCAGACTGATTAAAGATAATAATTTGCCCTGCACCATTTAAGGCTGCTTGGGCAATGATTGCTGTGGCAGCACCGCCACCACCGAGTATTGTCATAACTTTGCCTTTAACATCAAAGTCAGAAAAAGTTTTGAGACTGCGGAAAAATCCGATACCATCCGTATTGTGCCCAATAAGTTTTCCGTCACGATTGATGACTGTATTTACTGCACCAATCAATTGAGCAGAATCTGTCAATCCATCCATAAAAGGAATGACTGCTTGTTTGTAAGGCATCGAAATATTGACACCAAACATGTCGTAACGTTTGACATTTTCAAGCGTTACTTGAAGTTCGGACTCAGGAATATCCCAAGCTACGTAGACACCATTTACGCCAGTTTTATCAAAGGCGTAGTTATGAATAAATGGTGAAATTGAATGTTTAATTGGAGTCGCCACAACAGCGGCTAAACGAGTGTGTCCATCAATCTGCATCGAGTACCTCCCTGAAGTGTTTCATATCTGCTAAACTGACTTGACCAGGTGCACTAGCGTGGTCAAGACTGGCAAATGTCCATGAAGAACCAGTAACATCACCAGCTAGACGCGAAATACGTCCCAGTTTTCCCATAGACATGGTCGCATAGACCTGCTCAGGATTAATCACTTTGAAACCACGAGTATAATTCATGATATCCAAAACATCTTGCTCATTTTTAGGCATAACCGCAATCTTAACCACACGTGGGGCTAGGGCAGTTAATTCTGAAAAGACTTCCATAATGTTCTCCGGGGTCTCTTCAAAGTTATGATAAGACAAAATGAGGTTTGGGAATTCCAGCATATTCTGGAAGGCATCTTTGTGAGAAAAATATTCAAAATCAATATAATCTGGTGAATAAAGCGCGTTGATTTCATTGATGATAGCCACATATTCATCATCAGTAACCGTCATCATGCCACCTTCAAGGCTGGTACGAAGTGTAAAAATGACTTCATGACCTGCAAAGGTTTCAAAAATGGCTGGCGCTACACGAACGATTTCTTCCTTAGGTAAGACATCGGCACGCCACTCAATAATATCCACATTTTCAAATTTAGAAATGTCAATTGCTTGGGCCTCTTCTAAGGTGCGAGGCATTACAGGTACTACTATTTTCATTGTTTAACCTTTATCGTAAATACTTTTAGATAATTACTACTTTCATCAGAAGTATTGATTGTAAAATCATTTGGAAGTTGTTGAAGGCTGACATAATGATGTTTAACTTGTCCGAAACCTTTTTCCAACTGTTTTTTAAATTGTTGTACAGTCATATTGGCTGCATTGGTTGAGGCAATAATGGTGCCTCCTGGGTTTAAAATCTCTAATGCTTGACTGATAAGCTTGTGGTAATCTTTAGCCACTGAAAAAGTCTGTTTTTTATTGCGGGCAAAGCTTGGTGGGTCAATGACAATCACATCAAACCCTAATTCTTTTCGCTTAGCATACTTATAATATTCGAAAACATCCATCACGACTAAGTGGTGATTGTCTAGCGGAATACCATTAGCTTCAAAGTGGGCTTGGGATAGTTCACGAGAGCGTTTAGCCAGGTCAACTGAAGTCGTCTCAATGGCTCCGCCAATGGCTGCCGCAACAGAGAAAGCAGCTGTGTAAGAAAACATATTTAACAACTTTTTACCAGCCGCCATCCCCATAACGAGATTGTTACGAACATCGTGCTGGTCTAAGAATATCCCCGTCATCAAACCATCATTCATGAAGACACTGTAGCTAACTCCATTTTCCAAAATAGTAAAATGTTCTGGGGCTTCTTGTCCATAAACAAAGGCAGACTCATAATCTAATCCTTTAAAACGAATCTTCTCATAAGCACCAAGAATATCAGGGTAAACCTCTTCAAAAGCATCAATAATTATTTGACGATTTTCATAAATGAAAGGATTATACCATGAAAACAGAGCGTAATCACCATAGCGATCAATGGTCAAGCCACCAAAATAATCACCATCTTGATTAAATAAACGGTAGGCTGTTGTCAATTCCGATTGCTCGTAGGATTGACGCTTCTTGCGTGCCTTTTGCAACAGACTAACAAAGTAGTCTTTTGTTAGGGTGACTTCCTGGCGAGAAATAACCCAACCGACACCTTTATTTTGTGGTGATAAGTAAGCCGTCCCTAAAAAGCGACCTTTACCATTGATAAGAGTAACCAACTCATTATCGAGGCTTAGCTGCTTGAAATCTCTACCGTCCAGCAACTGAACGCCAGACTTAATTTCCTTCTCGACAAAAGAGTCCACTTGTAGCTTATTCATAAAGCCTATTATAACAAAAAATTCTAGTTTTTCCTACTAAATTTAACGTTTCTAGTCGGTATGTCACTAGAATTATGTTATAATTTAGTTTGAGATTTTATCTTTAGGAAAAAATTCATAAGGAAGTTCTTACTGTGAAGAAAATTCTAAACGTTTGTAAAAACATATTAAGCACAAGACTAGGTTTCATCCTGACCTTATTGTTTTTTTATTGGCTAAAAACAATCTGGGCCTATACAACTGACTTCGCTTTAGGTTGGGAGAATCCTTATCAGATTATCTTATCGCTGATCAATCCGATTCCCTTGGGACTTCTGTTGATCGGCCTAGCTCTTTACGTTAAAAAGACCAAGCCCTTCTACATCACAGCTTGGATTATATATACATTAGTCAATGTTATTTTAATTGCCAACGCCGTCTACTACCGCGAGTTTTCAGATTTTATCACTGTCAGTGCTGCACTGGCAAGTAGTAAGACATCTGCTGGTTTGGGAGATTCTGCGCTGAACTTATTGAGGGTTACAGACATCTTCTTTATTATTGACTACATTTTGTTAGGAACTTTATTTGCGACTAAAAAAATCAAGCATGACAGTCGACCTTTTAGTAAACGCGCTAGCTTTGCTACAACAGCCTTGTCTGCTCTGCTATTTTCGGTCAACTTATTCCTAGCTGAAATTGACCGTCCAGAGCTTCTCTCACGTGGCTTCTCAAATGTCTATGTGGTTCGTGCTTTGGGATTACCAAATTTTAGCTTATACAGCGCTAACCAAACCTACCAAGCTCAAAAAGAACGTAACAATGCTACCGCTTCAGAACTAACCGAGGCCAAAAAGTACGTCAAAGAGCATTATGCAAAACCAAATGATAAATATTACGGCATCGCTAAAGGGCGAAACGTTATCATGATTCATTTGGAAAGTTTCCAACAATTCCTCATTGATTATAAGCTAAATGTCAATGGTACAGAGCATGAGGTAACACCTTTCATCAACTCTCTCTACCACTCAAATTCGACCATTTCTTTCTCAAATTTCTTCCACCAAGTTAAAGCTGGAAAAACTTCTGACGCTGAGACATTGATGGAAAATTCCCTTTTCGGTTTAAATAGTGGATCATTCATGGTTAACTACGGTGGTGATAACACTCAATTCGCAGCACCGAATATTCTTGCTCAAAATGGTGGCTACACAAGTGCCGTCTTCCACGGAAACGTTGGTACTTTCTGGAATCGAAACAACGCCTACAAACAATGGGGCTACAACTACTTCTTTGATTCATCTTACCTATCAAAATTGACAAAGACAAATTCATTCCAATATGGTTTGAATGACAAGTATATGTTTGCTGATTCAATCAAGTACCTAGAACAACTCCAACAACCATTCTATACTAAATTCATTACGGTAAGTAACCACTACCCCTACACTAGCCTAAAGGGTGAATCTAAAGAAGAAGGGTTCCCGCTAGCTAAAACTGACGATGAAACCATCAACGGTTATTTCGCTACTGCTAACTACCTTGATGCTGCCTTAAAGTCATTCTTTGATTACCTCAAGGCATCTGGTATCTATGACAAATCTATCATCGTTCTCTACGGAGACCACTATGGTATCTCTAACACTCGTAACTCAAGTTTAGCCAGCCTTCTTGGTAAAGATTCAGAAACCTGGAGCGAATATGACAATGCCATGCTTCAACGTGTGCCTTACATGATTCATATTCCAGGATACACTGAAGGATTTATTAGTCAAACTTACGGTGGAGAGGTTGATAGTCTACCTACTATTGAACATTTACTAGGAATCAATTCAAGTAAATACACTCAACTCGGACAAGACCTTCTTTCAGCAGATAATCAACAAATCGTTGCCATGCGTACAGCTGGACAATACGTGACTCCAGAGTATACTAGCTATAGTGGCAAACTCTACTATACTGCAACAGGACAAGAAATCACCAATCCAGATGAAACGACTAAGGAAAAAATCAAAACAATTCGTCAAGCTGTCAGCAAACAACTAGCTGTTAGTGACAGTGTCCAAACAGGAGACCTCCTCCGATTCGACACTGATAATGGTCTAAAAACAGTTGACGTCTCCAAAATAAGCTACACAAAATCCATGTCAGCACTTAAGAAAATTGCTAAAGATCTCGGAGATAATTCAACAAGTGTCTACAGCGAAAACGGTGATAAAACAACACAAAACCTCTATAAGGCACCTAGCTATTTGCAACTACACAGTAGTTCATCAAGTAGCAGCACTGAAACAAGTCAATCATCAACGACTAGTACAGAGTCTAAAGATTAGACTATTAGTTACCATTCTAAAGCGAAACCCAGCATTTAAGGCTCATTGTCAACTATAGTGGGTGACTTATCACTAACATCTAGAGAGAATCAGATTGGTTCTCTCTATTT
>OGEP01003769.1_pt1 | contig 10906 bp, 8 predicted proteins | sample 1570721 | NCBI WGS metagenome assembly OGEP01 (sample SAMEA2582131, study PRJEB24529) | metagenome | biome: Human gut stool | place: China | collected 2011 | reverse complement strand
TTATTGCCAGCTTATCTTAAACGCATTGAGGCTGTCATAGTTTCGGTTCCTCCTAAATTCTTATTTGGATCATCATATATTTTAACACAATAAGTCATTTTAAGCAACTTTTAAATTAAAAAATCCATTAAAAACCGCCAAATGGTGTTAGCCCTTAATTGGCGGTTAATATTCTATATCTCTTCGTCAATCTCAATCCCAGACTTGAATTCAACGGTGAGCTTAGCTTCATATATCGTTACTTTTTCAATAAGCCGCCTTACCAACTGCTCATCATATTCCTCCAGTTCACGTGACTGTTTATTCAAGAAATCAGTCATTTCAGCGATTCGTTGCCTTTTCCCTTCTCGATCTGCATTCTCTACAAGTGCATTTTGCTTTAACTCCCGAAGTCGATAAATTTCATCAGCCACATCTTCATAGTCATTTTTTGATTTTGCTTGTATAAGGAGCTGTTGTTGTAACTCTTCCAATCTTCTATCAATATCATCGGTGGTATTATCATTTTCTTCATTGAGGACGGTAGCTATGTTTTTCTGTAACGTTGAGAGGAAGGGCTCTTTGTTAGTCAAAAGTTCGTTAATAGCCTTAACCACTGCTGCCTGTAATGTTTCCTCATTTATGGTAGGTGCCGTACATTCAGAGCCTTTTTCCTCTAAACGACTAACACATCTCCAAACAATAGACTTGTAAGATAAGCTTTCCATCTACACGCTGGCTCGCAAGGAAACCAACCTGCCCTGTGGTTGCAAAAAGCTCGTTTAAACGTTTGAAAGAACGTCCCTGTCTATCGGCAATCCAATAATATCCGAAATCACCGAAGGCAATAGTTTTAGCTCCAGCTTCAATAATAGGAGCATAAGCAGAAGTGTAAACCGGACGATTCAGCAACGTATCTGGAGTACCTGCTGTTAAAGAAGGCTGCCACAGATATTGACCTTGACCGTCTTTCAGTTTACGGATTGCTTTTACTGTTGGCATATACAGACGTGTTTGATGCAATGGATAACCTCATCACTTACCGGATAGATTCAGTTCGTAAGCAAGCACCATTAAAATTATTAATCCAGATTTAGCGGCTTAGACCTGAATGTTGGAGACATCAATCTCGCCGGACATGAGCTTTGGCAAAAGCGCGTCACGCACCTCGGCAAGTTTGTTATTCTCGTCCTCGTTTACCCAAATTTGCTCAAATAGTGGAGTGACGGTTTCCGTAAAAAAGTCCATTGTGGCCTTGTCAGGAATAATGATCTCAGTTTTACGGAAATCAGGAACTGTTAATTGTTGCTGGGTTGTACCAGTTCCGGTTATATGAAGTTGGCTCAAGTACAAATATAGATATTTTGCGCTAAGCACACTAGTGTCGGGAATCAGCGTTACCAAACGAACAATCGGAACATAGGGGATATGTCTCAAACATACATAACCAATTGTACCTCTCGCAGACACCGTAACACTTTCAGATTTTATCTTCGGCTCGTTGGTGTATCCGTACAAGCCGTAGTTATTTATCCCATTTGAGTAAATGGGATATGGATACAAAGGTGTTTTGACCTGAGAGGTTTCCTTCGGTTTGTCGCCGCCAGCACCCATTTCAGTAACGTCGCCAAGCGTGCTGACAGTCCAATTAGACGGCATTGTCTCGTCAAACGGTACGAAGTCAACAAACCATGCTTTGAAAATTATCGCTATCTGCTGCTGTAAATTATCATTTAGCTTGTTGTTCAGTTCGATTTTGCGATCAAAGACATTTAAGAATTCCCCTATTATTTTTTGAGCTTGATATGAAAGATCTGGAACTTGATAATTCATAATAGCTTTTTTATCACCGCGAGGCATTTTTGTGCCCTTTGATGTATGTGTAGCATACGAAAAGAAACTATCACTAGAAAGTATATAATATAAAAAAATCGGATTGCAATTTTGTTTTGCACGCATTACAAGTATATCATTTGAACAACCGCCACAAAATTTTGCTCTCCATATTTTCTTAAAATATGGTCTGATGTTGGAAATAAGGATATCATTTTCTGCAAAATTAGATACTTTCAATGTACTTGGTAATATCTCTGCGTCACATATCCCACCACGATTTTGAAGCATATTTTCTGTAGAAATATAATTTTGCCGAGATAATATACTTACTAAAATCTTGTCACTTGCATATTCGCATAGTTCAGATAGTTTACGATATTTCATACCCAATCGCCTCCAGCTGTTTCTTAATCTGTGCCTCCAGCTCATGGGACTTCTGGAACAGTTCCGAGAGTTCCTTTGTCAGACGCCCCATCTTCTCTTCAAAGGGTTCGCCATCGTCCTTTTGCTCTTCAATACCCACGTAACGTCCGGGGGTGAGGATATAATCCTGCTTGGCAATATCAGCCGTTGCCGCAATAGCGCAAAAGCCTTTCACCTCTTCAAGGGAACCTTCGGTAAAAGCGACATAGGTTTTCGTCAGCTTCGCTATGTCCTCTCCGGTTAGTTCTCGTAACTTTCGCGTCACCATTGTGCCCATATTCCGGGCATCCATAAATAGCGTTTTTCCTTTCTGTTTCTTGTCTCTAGCCAGAAACCAGAGGGAGACGGGGATTTGGGTGGTATAGAAAAGCTGCGGCGGCATGGCAATGATGCAATCCACCAAATCATCTTCAATAATCTTTTTGCGGATTTCTCCCTCTCCGCTGGATTGCGAGGAAAGCGAGCCGTTGGCCAGCACAAGCCCGATCCTCCCCCGTGGGGCCAGATGAAAAATCATGTGTTGCATCCAGGCAAAGTTGGCATTTCCCGCCGGAGGAAGGCCGTATTTCCAGCGCACATCATCTTTCAGCTTGTCCGCGCCCCAGTCTGAGAGGTTAAAGGGCGGATTAGCCATGATGAAGTCCGCCTTGAGCTGGGGGTGCCTGTCGTCAAAAAACGTATCGGCATGAAATTTTCCAAGATTGGCTTCAATCCCCCTAATGGCAAGGTTCATGTGCGCCATCTTCCATGTGGTGGGATTGGAATCCTGCCCGAAAATGGAAATGGTGTTGATTGTGCCGCCGTGATTTTCGACAAATTTTGCCGACTGGACGAACATGCCGCCGGAACCGCAGCATGGGTCATACACTCTGCCGTTGTAAGGCTGTAAAATTTCCACAAGGGTACGAACTACACAGGAAGGCGTGTAAAATTCTCCAGCCAGCTTGCCTTCCTGCTCAGCAAAACGGGAAAGGCAATATTCATAGGTTCGCCCCAGAATATCTTTCTCATTGCCGTGTTCAATCATCTTGATATTGGTGAAGAGATCCACCACATCCCCAAGGCGACGCTTGTCCAGCTCCGGGCGGGCAAAATTTTTGGGCAATATATCCTTGAGGCGCGAATTTTCCTTTTCAATCTCGCGCATAGCCTCATCAATAACTACACCGATTTCCGGCGTATGCGCCGCTTGCGCTATGCGAGACCAGCGGGAAGAAGGAGGCACGAAGAAAATATTTTCGTAGGTATATTCATCCCGATCTTCCTCGTCCCCCTCTCCAGCAGCGAGAAGCTCCTGATATTTGGCTTCAAAGCTATCGGATATGTACTTGAGAAAAATAAGCCCAAGCACGACGGATTTGTATTCAGAAGCATCCAGATTGCCACGCAAAACGCAGGCGGCATCCCATATCTGTTTTTCAAAACCAATATTGCTTGTACTCTGCTTCCCCATTTTCTTCTCCATGAAAAATTTCTGAAATATAAGGTTAGCAGGCAAAAGGTTACCCGGCAAGCAGCTTACCAGCCTATTCGTTCCTTGGACATACTGATCAATCCCGGTACAGCGCCGCCCCTCATTTCTGTCTGGTACTGACTAGGAGCAGCTTTTCTCATCCAGTATTTTACAGGGTAAATTTCAGGGTATCAAAAATATTTTTAAAGTTTTTATTCTATTATTTCATGTAATTATGACATAAAACAAGTGTCAACTACAAGTTAAAAAGCCGCTTCGCCAAGTTCCAAAACGTGCCGGAACTGCTGTCCATGTATCGGACTTTTGCCGATGTGGTGACAAAAGCCGACCTTGATGCACAGGCAAAACAGGCCGGGGAACGGCCTCTGACGCCTCCGATTGAGGGAGGCAAGCCTTATAATGATGTGGTGGAACGCTCCCCGGCTCAGGCTGCGTATATGGACAAGATCATCCAGCGTATGGAGAATCTTCCTCCAGACCCGCGCATCGACAATCCTCTCAAAGTCACCAATGACGCCAGAAAAGCGGGGCTTGATTACCGGCTGATAGAGCCGACCGCCGATGATTTTGAAGACTCCAAGCTCAATGCCGCTGTTGAACGTATTCATGAAATCTGGCGTGAAACTTCCGCCGACAAGGGTACGCAGCTTGTCTTCTGCGATCTGTCCACGCCCAGGGGAGGAAAGGCTCCGGCATCCACTCGGAGCGAACGGCAGGATTTGGAATCCGGGGCGCTTATAGACGTGGACGGCACGCTTGTCCGCGAAACCTCGGAACAGGAGAACGAGCCTGAAGACGATGAGGATGCTCTTGCCGGTGTCATCAATATGGATGAGGTCATTGCCGCATCCGGCAAGTTCTCCGTGTATGACGACATGAAACAAAAACTCATGGCAAAGGGGATTCCCGCCGAGGAAATAGCCTTCATCCATGATGCCAACACGGACATACGAAAAGCAAAATTGTTCAGCGATATGAATGCGGGCCGTGTCCGTGTCCTTCTTGGCTCAACAGCCAAAATGGGCGCGGGCATGAATGTGCAGAAAAGGCTTGTCGCCGCGCATCATCTGGACGCACCGTGGCGGCCTTCTGATCTGGAGCAACGCAACGGAAGAATTATACGTCAGGGGAATATGTTTTATGAACGCAATCCAGATACTTTTACAGTAAAAATATTCAACTATGCAACAAAGCAGACTTACGATGCGCGGATGTGGCAGACCATCGAGTACAAGTCAGCCGCTATTGAACAGTTTCGCAAGGGCGATCTGATCCAGCGCGTCATTGACGATGTAGCCTCGGAAGCCGCCAATGCTGCGGAAATGAAAGCCGCAGCTTCCGGCAATCCCCTCATCCTCATGCAAGTACAGCTTGCCGCCGATCTGCGCAAGCTGGAAGCCCTGTACTCGCAACACCAGCGGGGCCAGCATCGAATGCGCGACCGCCTGAAGTGGCTTGGCTCCACGGACTCCCGGCTTGCCAGGGAGGAAACCCTGTATGCGGAAAACATCCGCCGCAGAGATTCCAACACCCGCACCGTCACGGAAAAGGGGAAAGAAAAAATCCTGGTGGAACTGCGGGCTGACGGCAAAACCTTTACGGCCAAAGACAGCGATAAGATAAAAGGCCGACTGCTCGACGGCGTGAAGGAGGTCACCCGCGATTCCAGCGCGAAAGTCCTGTTCGGCTCCTATCGCGGCTTCGAGGTGTATATCGAACGCGCGGCAACGCGTATGAGCGGCAAGGACGGTTTTCAGCTCGCGCTTCTGGGCGCGGAAAAGCGGACGTTCAGGCCGGGCAATCTGTTCTATGATTTTAAGAAAGAGTTCAATCTGGCGGGACTGTTCCAGCGCATGGACAACTTTCTGGCCACAGGGCTGGGCGAAGCTGTGGAAGCCCAACGGGAGAACGCCCGGCAGGAAAAAGCTGAACTGGAAACCGTCAAATCCGCTCTTGGACAGGAGTTTCCTCAGCAGGAAGAATTGGCTCTGGCGCGGGAAAATCATAACTCCGTCATCCGGGAGCTGCAACGAATGCAGGCCGACGCAAACTATGTTTCCACTTGGACGCCGAAAACTTCTCTGACAGATACGCAACCGACAGTAACGGAAGTGCCGCCGAAGGAAGAGCGCGGCAAGGAAGACAGCATTGCCGCCGCCCCTCCCGCCGCGCCGCAGAAAGAACAGCACCACAAGCTCAAATACGGCGAAGGCGAAGGGCGAACGGAATATCTCGTTACCAACCAGCACAACGGATACACGCTGAAAGAAGGGTATGTCCTGCGCCGTACCTATTTCAACAGTCACGTCGGTTCCCTGGGAAGCCGTCTGTACGAGGACGGGAAATGGCACAGTACGACAACCGCACCGCAAGGGGTGAAGTTACGGCTGTTTGCATCACTGGAAGAGGGCCTGGCCGCCGCCCGCGAGGATGCCGCGCGACGCGGACTCAAGGAGACCCCTCCCGCCGAAACAGCGGCAGTACAATCTGCCGAGAGAATTTCCTCAAGTTCCGACGCCTCCCAATCATACCATGACCGGCTTGTGGGAGCGGGCTTCTCCGCCAGCGGTTTGGATTTCTACGGCAAACACGAACATACATTGAAGCTGGATGCCGAAGACGGCGAAATGTATGAGCTGCGCGTCTTCCAGACAGGAAACGGCAAAATCGGCCTTCGTGTCCAGTACGAGAAAAACCATATCATCAACGGGGCGCGCACCGTTCGCGCCTCCTTTGATACCCTTGCGGAAGCCCTGGAGCATGTGGAGGCGTACAGGCAGCTCACGGCTCCGCAGGCCAAAGCCGCCGCTCAGACGGCCTCACCCTCCGGCGGCGTACATGGCTTTGTGATTTCAAGTCCGCGCATGAGATGAACGGCGCGAGTCACTTCACTCTCTAACTTTGTCAAAACATAAGGGGTTATTATGTCCGGTTTCATGTCTTCAACTACAGCCATGACCATCTGCAAGGTCAACTCCACCGTCAATTTTACCCTGGACGCCTTGAGGACTCATGCCTTTACGCCTGACATTGATGCTGACGGCAGACGCCTCGGCTGGGTCGCGCTTGGCGATCCGCTGGATACGGACGGCTTTGAACTGGCTTCCGTGGATGGCCGCTATTCCGGCTTTTCCTTCCGGCTGGACATGCGCAAAGCGTCCGGGGCCGTTATCCGGCTCCAGCTTGCCGAAGCCGTTCGGGAGGAACGCGCTTCCGGCAAAAAGGTTAGGAGCAAGCGCAAGAAAGAACTGAAAGAGGCCATCACCGCCAAACTGACCGCCAGGGCGGAATTTGTGCCGTCCGTCATTGATTGCCTGTGGGATGCGGAAAAGGGGCGACTGCTTGTAGGTTCGGCTTCCGCCAAGGCGGTGCAGCCGGTGCTGGAGTTGTTCAAGACCACGTTCGGTATAGATGCCGTGCCTATCACACCTGCGGGCGACATGCCGAGGCTCTTTGCCGCCATCCTGCGCGAAGGCTACCCGTGCGAAGGCTACACCCTGCATCCGATGGGTTCCGCCAGTCTGTCCGCTTCCGAACAGGCAGAGGAAAAATCCGCTGTGGCCGTGCAGAACAGCCTGAATGCCGTGGCTCAGGCGCTTGAGGAAGGGATGGCTATTCAGAAGCTGCACCTGGTGGCCACATCCGCCAGTGAACCGGACTGGCAGGTGGATTTCACGCTGGACGCTTCTCTGGCTGTTTCCGGCCTACGGTTTCCCAAGGCCGAAAAAGGCATGGAAGAGGATGCCGCGTTCCTTCTGAATGCTGACATCTGCTCACGAGTGGTGGATATAACAGAAAAACTTGCTTCGGCCTAGATTCATAGCAAGTCAGTGATAAAGCGCCAGACCGACAGACCGAAATTGGCTCCAGTCTGGCGCTTCCCTCATGTTTTTTCTTGTACTGAACATCACCCGGCACTTCCTGAAAAAACATAAGAAAGATTATATATTCACAGAAGTTCAAAGAAATGGCCAAGAATTGCCACTCTCATTTAATAAGCATTGAGCGCAAAGATATATTATACTTTTCCCTTGGCAAGAAGGCAACGCTAAAGAAAACAGTCTAACGAATGTTTGTAGCTCCACGTTTTGCCTTTTGACGCTGTTTCTCCGCGTACATGCGCAAATCGGATTCCCGTACCATAGAGTCCACCTCTGTCGAATGCGGACTCCAGATCGACCCCATCGCTATGGAACCGGGGAAACGCTTTTCGCCCTCTCTCAGAAGAGCTTTGAGTTTTGCATTAAACAAAGATTCCGACATGTTTTCACACAAAAACACGAACTCATCCCCGCCGATACGGAAAATGTCTCTGCTCCGAAAATGCTTGAGAAACAGCTCGCTCAGAGAACGGATGTATTTGTCACCTTCCTCGTGTCCAAAGTTATCATTGATATATTTGAGATTGTTGAGATCAATGAAAGCAACGCCAAGACTTCCGGAGCTTTTTTTCAGTGTGCGGCACGCCTCCATATAGGCGTTGCGATTGCCCATTCCAGTGAGGGAATCGCGCATGCTGATAGTACGCAGTTCCTCGGAAATACGGCGTTTGGAAGTTTCTATGCTCACCAGATGGGCCAAAGTGCGGAGTACAGAAAGTTCCTGTAGATCGCTGCGTGGATTGTCCACACCAATGAACCCTCTCACTCTGCCGTCCGATTGCAACGGCACGGCGAAAAGCCGCTGGGTATTCTGCCGCCTGAGTGCAGTGAATATTTTCTGATATGGCTCACAAGTTTGCTGTAAATCTTCGATTGCAACGTCCTGACCTGCTTCAAAGAGATCAAGCCACGGGCGCATAATTTCAAAAGGAACACGCTGCAAAACGGTCTGCTGCGGTTTGACATCTGACGAACACCATTCATATGTATTGCGGATAGTTAAAGAATCATCCTCAAAATATCCGTCAAACTCAAAAATATAGACGCGATCAGCCTTAAATTGTTGCCCTACCAATGACAGTACATTACCAATAGCCAATGTAAGTTGAGTTGTTTGTAATAAAATACGAATACATTTTACAAGCATTTGTTCGAGCTTAAACTTATGGAGGGCGCGGTTTCTTTGTTCTGCTTGTGCAGTTATATCTACGGCGATCGCGAGATGCAATGTACGCCCTCGCCAGGAAACCAGCTTGTCTTTGACCAGAAAATGCTTCCCCAGCATTACGTTGGCACGTTCTTCTATATGGAAATACTCAAAGGAAAGCCGGTCAAGAGGACAAAAGAAACAGGGAGAATCCAATCCCAAGAGAAGTTTGTAGCATTTTAACCCGTGAAAATCCTTTATGCCTAAACTTTGCTGGCCGAATGGATTGAGCCAGAGCACATCGTATGTTTCAGGATCGCTAATATAGGTAATATCTTCCAGAGATTCTGCCACGACACCAGCCAGGCATGGATGATAATCAGGTGGACATAAATGCGTTTTTTTCATTTTTCCTCTAACAATGCACAAAGACCAAATGATACTTATAACGTGTTGATTGCTATTCCCCACACCAACATGAAAGGATGCACTACTCCTCCAGGCAGCATTCGCTATACATACAGGAGCAGTTCCTCCCCCGTTTCTTGGCGTGGTACAAGGCGGCATCAGCTCTTTTAAAGCAGTCCTCCCAACTTTCCTTCGCAGAGAACTCCGCACATCCCGAACTGCAGGTGGTGATTTCGCCGTCAGGCAAGACACAAGAACTGCGGACACCATCTTCTATGCGGTGAGCTATGCTTATGGCATCTTTCTGTGTTGTCATCGGTAAAAGCACCACAAATTCATCTCCGCCGATACGCGCAACGACATCTTTGGGCCTGCAATTCTTTTTCAATATTTCTGCAAATTTTTTGAGCAGTTCATCACCGACGCTATGTCCGAAAACATCATTTACTGTCTTGAACCTATCAAGATCGAATATCATCAGGGTCATTGGCTGTTCATAGGCTTCGGCTATTTTTATCCATTTCATGACGCGCTCCTGAAACCCCCGTACATTGAGGACACCGGTAAGAGAATCCGTATAACTCAAACGGAGCAAAGCCTTTTGCGCATCCTTCAGCTCACAAAGTTTAGCCGAAAGAGTTGCTTCCAACTGTTTTATGGCTGAAATATCCACCAGGTTGCCTATAAGACCCTTTTCCCCCGTAGATGAAACACAAATGCCCTTGCTCCAGTAGAGCGTCTGTTTGGGGCCTTCGGATGTATTGAACATGGTTTCGTAGTGTACTTCAGTAGTATTCTCAATGGCGTACATATCCTCGCGATAAAACCTCTCCCTGGATTCCAGACTGAGATATTCCAAATCCAGAACGGTTTTTCCCAGCAAGGTATGGCGGTCGACATCAAAAAATTGTTCATAGGCTTTATTGAAAAAACAAAAACGCCCGTCCGCAGTTTTTGCAAATATGGGAGTAGGGAGTTCATCCAGTAAGGCTTCAAGAAACCTTAATTGCCCTGTCAGCTTTTGGAGCTGCAAATCTTTGGATACGTCTGTCATACTTCTGATAACTCTTTCAATGTAAAAGATGTCATAAAAATATTCAGTACAGACAGTTACTGAAGATACCCCCGACGAAAGCTGAGAAGTACAATCTCCCCCTCTCTTTTAGCCTCAAGTAATTCATTTGCCTCTTGCCGTGTGCATTGCCGATACGTTGCTCTCCACATTGCCACCACCCACGGAACCACCAATGGATTAACTTATCATTGATTCCAGATGTTGAATGAGGCTATTTCGCTCATATTGTGTATGTGGTTCAAAACAAAAACCGTTGGAGCAGGACTAATACTGTGCAACCATATGCGCTTTCTGATATTCATTCAGCACAACTTCCGGGTGCTCATAGCCTACGTCCATGAGCTGCTTCGTTATCTGCCGCTCTCCACACTCCAATGCTTCGACAAGTCTGAGCCAGGAAATGAGAGGCCCTTTATTAAAACACAGAGCTTTCATTACCTCTGGAGGCAATGAAATATCTTTGCTTAATTCTTTGAAGGGAAGAACATAAAGGTCGTCTAAAATTGAAAACAACCCGAAAGTAAACGCGGAAATGCTGTCAAGACTATGGAGTTCACCGGCAAGCCATCTGAAGAAATAAGCGCGAGTCACTCCCTTCAAGGCTAATACCGGCTCGATCTTACAGCTATCTTCATCAGCGATGATGCAGGTTGCAAGCCATTTCCGCACCTGCAAAACGCCCA
>OGEP01003756.1_pt1 | contig 10958 bp, 5 predicted proteins | sample 1570721 | NCBI WGS metagenome assembly OGEP01 (sample SAMEA2582131, study PRJEB24529) | metagenome | biome: Human gut stool | place: China | collected 2011 | reverse complement strand
GTTATGGATTTGAGACTATTGATATGGATGGAGAAATGCCAAAAGCTATTTGGGGCTTTAATGGTACGGAACGTCCGGGAGCAGTTTATTTGGCTTCTGCGTTAGCTGGGCATACACAGAAAGGGTTACCAACCTTTGGTATTTATGGGCGTGATGTGCAGGAGGTGACGAATACAGAGATACCGGAAGATGTGCAGGAAAAATTGTTACGCTTTGCCCGTGCAGGTATAGCTGTAGCTACAATGAAAGGAAAGTCTTATCTTTCAATAGGTAGTGTTTCTATGGGTATCGCAGGTTCCATCCCTAATCCGGATTTTTTTCAGGAGTACTTGGGTATGCGTAATGAATATGTCGACGCTAGTGAGATTGAGCGTCGTGTACAGTTGGGTATCTATGATCATGAAGAATTTGAACGTGCCATGACATGGACAGAGAAATATTGTAAGAGCAATGAGGGGATTGACTTTAATCCGGATCACTTGGTGTATTCGCGTGAAGAAAAAGATGCACGTTGGGAATATGTAGTGAAAATGACTCTTATCTTCCGTGATATGATGATCGGTAATCCTAAATTAGCTGAAATGGGATTCAAGGAAGAGGCTATGGGACATAATGCAATTGCAGCAGGTTTTCAGGGACAACGCCAATGGACGGATTATAAACCTGATGGAGATTTTTCAGAAGCCATTCTGAATACTTCTTTTGATTGGAATGGTATTCGTGAGGCCTTTACTTTTGCTACAGAAAACGATACGTTGAATTGTGCTTCCATGTTATTTAATCATCTATTAACCAATACTGCACAAATATTTGCAGATGTACGTACGTATTGGAGTCCAAATGCTGTAGAACGTGTGACGGGGAAGAAACTGGAGGGCAAAGCAGAGAATGGTTTTATTCATCTTATAAACTCAGGCTCTTGTACTCTTGATGGAACAGGCTGTCAAACCCGTGAAGGCAAGCCGGTTATGAAACCTTTCTGGGAGATAACGGAAGAAGAAATGGAAGCTTGCCTTGCAGCAACTAAATGGTATCCGGCAAGTCGTGAATATATGCGTGGGGGTGGTTACTCTTCTCAGTTTTTGACTCGTGGTGAAATGCCTGTAACCATGTGCCGTCTGAATTTGGTGAAAGGACAGGGGCCGGTATTGCAGATTGCTGAAGGATGGGCTGTAAATCTGGATGAGGATGTCTTTAATGCGATTAATGAACGTACTGATCGTACCTGGCCTTCTACTTTTTTTGCTCCGCGTCTGACGGGTAAAGGATATTTCCGTGATGTATATACTGTTATGAATAATTGGGGAGCCAATCATGGTGCTATCAGTTATGGACATATCGGTGCTGATTTGATTACTTTAGCTTCTATGCTTCGTATTCCGGTATGTATGCATAACGTTTCTGAGGAAAACATTTTCCGTCCTAGTGCATGGGTTGCTTTTGGTGAAGATACGGAAGGAAGTGATTATAGGGCTTGCAAGAATTATGGGCCTCTCTATAAATAAGTGAGTGTTATGTTGAAGTCAACCAAACTAAAGAAAACTTTGCTGGTAGGTACAACTACAATACTTGTATCATGCGGCGGACAAAATGAAATAAAGATGGGAAGTTATGCTTATGATGCTGAGTTCTTAAAAAAACATGGCATTGAATATACAGAGTTGGTATCTGCTGATGGAAATTCTAAAGTAATGGTTATACCGGCGTGGCAGGGGCGTGTTATGACTTCTTCTGCTTCTGGTGATGAAGGTGATAGCTTTGGCTGGATCAATTATCGTTTTATAGATAAGGGAGAGATCAGTACCCAATTTAATCCGGTGGGTGGTGAAGAGCGCTTTTGGCTTGGTCCTGAAGGTGGCCCGTTCTCACTTTACTTCAAAGGTGGGCAAGAGCAGGTTTATGATAATTGGGTAGTTCCTGCTGTGCTTGATACGGAGCCTTTTAAGGTTGAAGCACAAAATGAAAGCAGTATTCGTTTTGTGAAAGATACTCGTTTGACAAATGCTTCCGGTACTACTTTTGATATAAATATTGATCGTATCGTGTCGTTGATGGATGCTGATAAAGTGGCTGCAGATTTTAATATCCAACTTACAAATGATATGAAAATTGTGGCTTATAAAAGTGAGAATAAGATTACCAATATGGGTGAGAATGCGTGGACAAAAGAAACGGGGCTGATATCTGTATGGATGCTTGGTTGTTTTAATCCCACGCCGACTACTACTGTATTCATTCCTTATAAACAGGGGGCGGAAGGAACAATCGTGAATGATGAGTATTTCGGCAAGATTCCTGAAGACAGGCTAATAAAGGAAGATGGTATTATTTATTTTAAAATAGACGGACTTTATCGTTCCAAACTGGGATTGCCAGCTTCACGTGCAACGAACTTATGTGGAAGTTATGATTCTTCAAAGGGGGTACTTACTATTTTGTGGTGTAATCTTCCTGAGGTTTCTTCAACTTACGTAAATGGACAATGGGGAGTTCAGGAAGACCCATTTGCCGGTGATGTAATCAACTCTTATAATGATGGTCCGGTAGAGGATGGCTCTATTATGGGACCTTTCTATGAGATCGAGACATCTTCTCCCGGTGCCGAACTGATTCCTGGAGCATCATTGGTTCATATACAGAAAGTAGTTCATATACAAGGTAAGGATGAACAGTTGGCTCCTATTGTACAAAAATTGTTTGGAGCCGACCTGAATATAATTAAAGCAAAGTTTCAATAGGGTAATTATATAAAAGAGAACTTGTATGGAATCGAATAAAATAATACCGAAAGGACTCCTTTTCCCATTCATTCTGTTAACTACGCTTTTCTTTGCTTGGGCTGTGCCGAATAATCTTACAGATACTATGCTAGCAGCTTTCAAGCGTATCATGAGTATGAGTGACTCAAAAACAGCTTGGATACAGGTCGTATGCTATTTATTGGGATATGGATGCTGTGCTGTTCCTGGTGCTTTATTTATCAAGAAGTATACTTATAAATCTGGTGTAATGCTTGGACTTGGTTTATATGCGCTTGGTGCTTTATTGTTTTATCCGGCGATGCTTAGTTCAGGAGTAAATATTGATTTCAGTTTCTTTATGTATCTGCTGGCAATCTTTGTTCTTTTTGCGGGACTTTCAGTTTTAGAGACATCTACAAATTCTTATGTATTATCTATTGGCTCTGAAAGTACTGCAACGAGGCGCTTGAACTTGTCTCAGGCATTCAATCCATTTGGGGCAATTACGGGGGTGGTAATCAGTCAGATTTTTATTCTTTCACAATTGAATGGAATGACAGCAACCGAACGGGCACAGCTTCCGGTAGAGGAATTAGCTGCCATTCAGGGGCAGGAGTTGAATGCTGTTACTACAGCTTATGTGCTACTTGGTTTACTAATGTTGGCACTTCTGCTTGTTATTCGATTCACTAAAATGCCCAATCTCAGTGAAAAAGGGGAAAAAGTGGAGTTTGCAGCTACTCTTCGCCGGTTAATAAGAAATAAAAATTATGTATGGGGCGTAGTTGCACAGTTCTTTAATATAGGTGCACAAATAGCTGTGTGGTCATTTGTTATTCGTTATGCTATGGTACAACTGGACTTTGATGGTGTATTGGCTTCATTGGGGGATTCTGCTTCTGCTGATGCTGTGGTTAATGCGTTGCGTGGTATTGAACCTGTGGCTGCAATGTTTTATGACGGATGTGAATGGTTTGGGTTAGATGATTTATTACCGCGTACAGCAGAACAGGCTGGAGCTACTTATTATATCATGTCACTTATTCTCTTTGTAATTATGAGATTTGTTTGTACTGTAATGATGAAATATGTGAGAGCTTATAAAATATTGATTGGACTTGCTCTTCTTGCTGTTATCTTCTGTTTGGGTACTATGTTAGGAAAGGGAAGTTTTGGGGTCTATTGTTTGATGGGTATTTCCGGTTGTATGTCATTGATGTTCCCGACTATTTATGGCTTTGGTCTTACAGGATTGGGTAATGATACTAAGATTGGTGGCTCATTTATGGTAATGGCTATTGCTGGTGCAGCCGTTCTGACTCAAATACAGGGTATTGTTTCTGATCAGACAGGTAGTATTATGGCAGCGTACGTTGTTCCAGGCATCGCTTTTGCTGTGATTGCTTATTATGGATTTTTTATTGCAAGAAAACAGGAGTTGACTACTATTAAATAAAGGTCTGGACTATGGAATTTAAAAAGAAATATGTTATTGGTCTTGATTTTGGCACTGATTCTTGTCGTGCACTGATAGTGGATGCCTTCAATGGTCATGAAGTAGCTGTTGGAGTAAGCTTTTATACACGTTGGAAGGCCGGTCTTTATTGCGATGCACGCGATAGCCGTTATCGTCAGCACCCATTAGATTATATTGAGTCTATGATAGAAGCGGTACATATAGCTTTGTCCAATCTGAATAAAGAAGAAATAGCTGCTATCTGTGGGTTATGTTTTGACACAACTGGTAGTACTCCTGCTCTAACAGATAACATGGGAATGCCGTTGGCTTTACGACCTGAGTTCGAAGAAGATCCGGATGCAATGTTTATTCTTTGGAAAGATCATACGGCAGTCCACGAAGCTGCGCAGATCAATGCATTTATAAAAGAACGTAATCTTGATTATTTGCTTTATGAGGGTGGTACTTATTCATCTGAATGGGTATGGGCAAAGGTGTTGCATATTATCAATACAAACAGTGTAATAAAAGATGCTGCTTATGCTTGGGTAGAACATTGTGATTGGATGACTGGATTAGTAACAGGCAATACTATTCCAGAACAAATTCTTCGTAGCCGTTGTGCCGCAGGTCATAAAGCAATGTGGCATGAGAGTTGGGGACTCCCTTCAGGTGAAGTGCTTGAAAACCTAAACCCTGCGCTGAAAAAAATGCTACCACATCTGTTCACAAAGACTTATACTAGTGACACGAAAGCAGGTACATTGACACTGGAATGGGCGGACAAACTTGGATTGCCTGAAGGTGTTTCTGTAGCTGTCGGGGCATTGGATGCTCATATGGGAGCTGTTGGGGCATCGATAGCACCGGGAGTACTGGTTCGTATCATGGGGACATCTACTTGTGATATTATGGTGGGTGGAAAGACTGAAATAGGGGATCGTTGTATTAAGGGAATTTGTGGACAGGTTGACGGTTCGGTGCTTCCGGGACTTATAGGTTTTGAGGCTGGACAATCAGCATTTGGAGACATATATGCTTGGTTTAAGAATTTACTGTCATGGACATTAAAAAATATTCCTGATGGAGAAACGAAACAGAAGGCATTGAATGATATGCTGGTAGAATTGACTAAAGAAGCTCAGAGTATTGAACCGTCTGAAAATAGTGTTATCGCTTTAGACTGGATGAATGGACGTCGTACTCCAGATACGAATCAGAATGTAAAAGGAACCATTGCTGGATTGACTCTAGGTAGTACTGCCCCAGAAATGTTTCGTGCATTAGTAGAGGCTACAGCATTCGGTTCTCGACGTATTGTAGAACATATGAAAGAGCAAGGATTACATATCGACTCTGTCAATGCTATAGGTGGTATTACCAAAAAGGCTCCTTTCGTGATGCAGACATTGGCAGACGTGTTGAATATGCCTATTCGTGTACTTCGTTCTGAACAGGCTTGTGCTTTGGGAGCAGCCATGTTTGCTGCTGTTGCGGCAGGAGTATACTCTGATATTAATGAAGCTGTAAAATGTATGGGTTCGGATATTGAGGTAGAATATGGACCAAATGAGAAATATTCTCTCGTTTATGAGACACTTTACAGAAAATATATTGAATTGGCAGGATTTATTGAATCGTACTAGATGATAAGTCGGATAATTTTTGTTTCTGAGTTTTAGTTCAGGTTTGGTATAATTTTATGTTTTAATTATGTTTATCGAAATTTATATTTGATATGGAGGCTATGATTGATATAACAATGACTCCAGCGGTTCTTTGGCAATATGAATAATTGTCTTCGACTCTAAATCGGATATGATCTACATTTCCTTAATAGATTGATAACGTTTGCAGCTAATTAGTGGGCCCTTTTGTCGTTGCAATGTTTGTAGGCAATATTTAGTTGTTTTCTCTATTTCTTTCGATAAGTACTATAAGATACTTTGTTGAGAAATCGTTACATGAAATTCAGTATATCGAAGATAATTTATTTTAATGTTATTGTAAATATATTGTTTATCTGTAAAATGTATGAATGTATTTATACGCAAAATTGCAAAAAAAATATTTGTAATGTTGAGTATAGTAACATATGCTAATATTTGTTTGTTTAATTTAATTACTTCTTTGCTATGAAAGTATATAAATTTTTATTTGTTTGTTGTTTGTGTTTGGGGATGATACCGGCAGATGCAAAATCAGAGATAAGGTTTCTTGATGAAGAAGCCACTTCAATGATGGAAGTCGGTAAGGGTTCTTCATCGGGTGTTCAGCAGAATAAGCGAAAGATATCAGGAAAAGTGGTTGATGATGCTACTGGTGAAGAGTTGATTGGAGTTACTATTGCAGCGAAGGGTACTCAGGATGGTACAATAACGGATGCAAGTGGAAATTTTACTATATCTGTTTCGAATGGAACCATATTAGAAATATCTTATGTGGGATATAAGAAGCAGGTTATTACCATTAAAGATCAACAATTTTTTAACTTACGTATGCATTCAGATAATGAAATGCTTGATGAGGTTGTCGTTATCGGATATGGTTCTATGAAGAAATCCGATTTAACAGGGGCGGTGATTAGTGCTAACATCAAAGACTTTGAGAAGTCTCCAAATACGAATATATTACAATCATTACAGGGTACTGTGCCTGGATTGAATGTTGGGCAGGTGACTGCGGCAGGTTCTTCTCCTAGTATACAAATACGCGGTAAGAATACACTGTCTGGAAGCGAGAGTGTATTAATTGTTTTGGATGGTATTATATATAATAATTCTTTATCTTCTATTAATCCAAACGATATTGAGTCTATTGATGTCTTGAAAGATGCAAGTGCTACTGCGGTTTATGGTGCTCAGGCTGCTAACGGAGTATTATTGATTACTACTAAAAGAGGAAAGACAGGAGGTACAAAAGTCGATTTTTCTTCGTCTTACACAATTTCTAGTCCGACAAAAGATCTTCGGCCAATGAACCGTCAAGAATTTTTGGACTTTACAAGGGAATTCTATTATGACAAAGCTTATATAGGTCCGGATTATACTACACCTAATCCTGATTTCAATCTTGCGGATTATCTTCCTGCTCCAACAATGCTTGATAGTTCTCAGCCTGATGGAATCTCTGCAAAAGATTACAGTTGGTGGGATGAAGGTACACAAACGGCTTCGGTTTTTGAGAATCGTTTAAGTGTGTCCGGTGGTTCTGACGCAATGTCTTATTTGATTTCATTCTCTAATACAGAACAGCAGGGATATCTAATCAATGATGATTTCTCAAGAAATAGTATTCGTGTAAATCTGGATGTGAAACCATATAAGTGGTTGAAAATGGGAGTTCAGTCATTTGCTTCTTTTGTGAAGCAAGATGGTGCTTCTCCGACTTCATTAAGTTTAATACAACAAAGTCCGATGATTGAACCGTATGATGAAGAAGGAAAGATTGTCCCATATCCATTTAATACTGTAGCGACTAATCCTTTTATGCAATCGGATGTGAATGACAAGGAAAGACATAATTACTTCTTTGCTAATGTTTATGCAGAGGTTCAATTACCAATAAAAGGGTTGACGTACCGTTTCAATTATGGTAATAATTATCGTATTGACGAGCATCATCAGTCAAATGAGTATGGGGCAAGTATGAAAGGAGAGGCTTATAAACATCATACCACTTATTATGACTGGACTTTTGATAATATATTGAATTATAGTGCTGTGTTTGGTGAACATAGTATTGCAGCGACTTTACTTTATGGTGCCAGTGAACGTAAGGAAAGTTATACTTCTGCTTCAGCGAAAAAATTCTTGCGTTTATCACTTGGCTTTGATGCATTGGAGTCAGGAACAGATCAGTTTGTTGAGTCGAATGCATGGAGTGAAGCTTTGTTGTATCAAATGGCTCGTGTGAATTATAAATTTAAAGATCGTTATTTGTTAACTGCTACAGTGCGTCGGGATGGCTTTTCTGGTTTTGGAGAGAATAACAAAACAGCAATATTCCCATCTGTTGCTTTAGGTTGGGTAATGTCAGAAGAAGAGTGGTTTAAGATTGGTTGGATTAATAATTTGAAATTGCGTGGAGGTTGGGGTATCAGTGGTAACCAGACATCTCGTTATAAATCATTGTCCAAAACAAATGTTGATCCAGGTTATGTATTTGGTGATGGAGGGGAGACTGAAAATGCTCAAAGAGTAACAACTATGGGCAATAGTGATTTGAAATGGGAAAAGACAGCCGGTATAAATTTGGGTCTCGACTTTTCTATATTAAATAACAGAATTAATGGTTCATTGGAGCTCTATCAAACTACTACCCGTGATTTGCTTTATGATATGACCATTCCTACTATTACTGGTTTTGGTTCTGTTAGTTCAAATATTGGTAAAATTAGGAATAAAGGTGTGGAATTTATCATTACTTCTCATAATTTTACTACTCGAGATTTTGAATGGAGTACGACATTTAATATATCTGCTAACAGAAATAAAATTATTACTCTGTTTGGTAAAGACGTTGATGGTGACGGAAAAGAAGATGATTTGACATCAAGCAACCTTTTTATAGGAGAACCGATCTCTGCTATTTATGGTTATCAGATAGATGGTATATGGCAGCTTAATGATGAGATTCCTACGGGTTATCACCCAGGAAATTATAGAATTGTAGATACTGATGGTAAGGAGGGAATTACAGTTGATGACCGTATAATTCTTGGAAAAAAGGATCCTGCCTACCGTTTTGGTATAATGAATAAATTCCGTTATAAAGATCTTACTTTCAGCTTCTTTATTAACTCTGTACAAGGAGGTAAAGATGGATATATGCAGGCTAATTCGGGTTCTCTGAACAGAGGCGATGTCAATCATCGTTTATACAACCGTATAAGTGAAATGGGAGCAGATTATTGGTCACCAAACAATCCTAATGCAACTTATGCACGGTTTAGTCAGGCGCCTACCATAAATCCAACTCGTTATCAACAACGTAACTTTGTTCGTTTACAAGATATCACTTTAGGATATAATCTTCCTAAAAATTGGACAAAATCAGTTGGTATTGAAAATGTGAATCTTTATGTAACGGGAAAGAATCTTCTGACTTTTACAAAATGGAAGGGATGGGATCCGGAAGCAGGTCAAGATTATAACGGTCGTCCGGTACTTAAGAGTTTTACATTCGGTTTAAATGTTACACTATAAATTAGAAGTACAATTATGAAAAAATATATAGCTTTATGTTGTGTGTTAAGTGGAATGTTGTTCGGTTGTAATGAGAGCAAATTCTTACGAGAAGTTCCGGAAGACTTTATGAGTGCTGAAAACTCTTATGAGACTGAAGCAGATTTTGATATGTCTGTAAATGATTTATATAGTTTGGTGCGGGAAGATATGTATGGTTATGATGAATGGCGCCCATTTGATTATTTATATGGAACGGATCTGATTTTTGATGGAGAACCTGGTACGCAAATTCGGCATAGTAATATGCTTGGAGCTTATCATCCCACGGCGGTAACTCCTAGTATTCATTGGAATCTAATTTATAAAATGATTGCTGGAGCAAATACTATTATTGATAGACTCGAGATATCTTCATTATCTGAGGATAAGAAGACTTTGTTTGAAGCTAAGGCTCGTTTTTTCCGTGGTTTTGGTTATAGAACTTTAGGGTATTTATATGGCGGAGTACCTCTGGAGCTCCATGAAGTGAAACAGGCAAAGACTGATTATGTACGTTCTACTCGTGAACAAACCTTAATACAAGCTATGGAAGATGTGAAATTTGCTGCTGAAAAGTTACCGGATATTACTCAGGTTAGAGATGGTGAAGTTTCTTCTCCGGCAGCTTATCATCTTCTTTCAGAGCTTTATCTTGCGCTTGGTAGAGATCAGGATGCTGTTGATGCTGCTACTTTGGTGATTAATAATCCTGCATTGGGATTAATGAAAGATCGTTTCGGCTCGAGAAAGTCAGAAGCAGATAAAGATGTTTATTGGGATTTGTTTCGTAGAAATAATCAAAATAGAGGTGCTGGAAATACTGAAGGAATTTGGGTTATTCAGTTTGAGATAGATACTCCAGGTGGAGGTAGTAGTTCTACTAAATTACAAGAGAAATTTAACTATAGATTAGAGCGAAATATCGCTCCTATGGTTCGTGATGTCCGAATTAAGAAGGATGGAAAAACATATACACCATTTAATTGGCCTGTTTCTGATTATACAGGAGGCCGTGGCATTGGTTGGGGTATATCCACTAAATATTTTTCTAATACTATTTGGGAAGATGATTTTGATGGTGATATGAGAAATGCAAATCATAATTTTGTACGTAAGTTTCCGGTTCACAGAAGTGAGGTTATTAAATTAGGGATAACAGAGCTTGATGTTGATCATTTACCGGAGGGAGTGGAGGTCATCGTTGGTCAAGGAAATAGCACAACTATTCCTGGACGTTATCTATATGCATACCAGTCTAAATGTACGACTCCTGGTAATCATCCAGATGCATTATATTCCAATAAAGCTAATCTCTCTTTGAAAGGGGATGCGGGAGTTACTTATACAGATCAATACATGTTCCGTCTTGCTGAAACTTACTTGTTGAGAGCTGAAGGATATATGAATTTGAATAAAAAAGATTTGGCAGCAAAAGATATAAATGAAGTCAGAGATAGGGCACATGCAAAACCAGCAGATGAATCAGAAATTGATATGGATTATATTCTTGATGAGCGTATGCGTGAGCTT
>OGEP01003745.1_pt1 | contig 10992 bp, 10 predicted proteins | sample 1570721 | NCBI WGS metagenome assembly OGEP01 (sample SAMEA2582131, study PRJEB24529) | metagenome | biome: Human gut stool | place: China | collected 2011 | reverse complement strand
GCTTTGCACTCGTATCATACTGTGCATCCTTGTCTGTTGCTTTCACTGCATTTTTTAATTCTGTATTCACTGGCCTTCCTCCTTTTTGTAACAGATATAGTCATCCCCAAAAAGGCATCTGACCACACCTATATTATAACTTACCCATTTCTTTTATACAATCAATTTTTACATTTGAAAAAGGAACATAAGAAAAACTCCAAACCTGTCATAGACTCGGAGTCTTGATTCCATCCATTTTTTACATTGTCTGCACCGGTGCATGTTGTTCCTGCTCCTCATGCTCCAAAGCATCCTGCTCCGGTATATGGTCTATATTTTTCGCTGCTTCCTGCACTTTTGCCATATACCGGATTTTAATGCTGCTGTAATCAACCCCTGCCGGTTCCAGCACTTTTTTCTCTAACATATTTAACATCGCTTCGGTGTCAAATTTTCCCTCAAAATAAAGTTCCTCATCCACCTTTATCGGTACATCCATTTCTTCCGGTGAACTGCCAAGGATCGTCCTCCAGCGTCCGGCTACTTTTCCACACATTTCCATAAATCTTTCATGGATATCCGGCTGTTCATTACAGGTCTGCAAAATCCTTTGTGCCACCTTTCTCCATGTAGGTGTCTCTATCCATTCTCCCGGTGCGAACTGGACTGCCAGCGGTTTTTTCCCTTTCAGTTCTGCCGGGGACACTGTGATAAGGCAGCGTTCCCGGATCGTATCTTTCACATTTGTATGCAGCTCCCCACTCCGATACATCTGGAGCAGTGCATCACATTTCGTGTTCACAAGCTGTAACATTTCCTCCCTCAGTTCTTCTATCAGTTGCTCATAATTCATACGCTTTTCTCCTCCTGTCACACAATCTGGTGTTTCTTTCTTCTATATAATCTTTCTTCCGCTTATTTCCCTATTACACACTTTTCTATTCCTATTGTTCTGCACTTGTTTCCTAGTTTTATGCCAACAATAAAACGCCCGGATCATCGGGCATTTTATTCTTACCATAAACTGGCAGGAACAACGTTTCCTATTTACTTGCTGCCATTCCTGCCGCAGCCTTACTCATATCGAATCTCCTGTTCCATGACAATGCCTGACTGGAACTGTATCAGCAGCTTCTCGCTGGATTCCACTTTGATGGTCGAGATCAGCCGTCTGACAAGGTCATTGTCGAACTCCGGTATCTGGCAGGTGCTTGTGCTTAAGTAATGGTCGATATCTTGGATTCTCTGTTCATAGCTGTCAGCCATCCATTTCTCGTTTCTGGCTGTTTTCTGTGCCTCTTTTAAGGCATTGATTTCCTCTGCTATGGTGCGATAGCGTTCATCAAACTCCGGTGTGTAGGAGCCAGTCTTTGCATTCTCCGCGATCAGTGCCACCATCTCTTCCTGCTTTTCTTTTATCTTTTCTTCGTATTCCTCAGACTCTTTTGCGGTGCTGTAGTTCACGATGACATGGATGATGTTCTGCCGGAAGTTTTCCATAAATTCCATATCATCACTCGTGATCCTGTGGATGGCTTCCATCACCGCCCTGTTTAATGCGTTCTCTTCGAGTGTCTCGGATTCCCCGCATTTTTTCACTCCGTTAGTCAATCGGTTGCTGCATCTCCAGACAACTTTCTTTTTCCCGTTTCTCGCCCAGGTGACTCTCCGGTACTCCTGCCCGCATTTTCCGCAGATCAGCATGCCGGTCAGTGCATAGGTGGAGGAATACCTGCTCCTCTGGTTCTTCTTCCGGGTGACAGCCGCCTTGCATAAGGATGCCCTCCGCATCATCTCTTCCTGTACCCTGTAGAACAGCTCCTTCGGGATAATCGCCTCATGGTCATCTTCCACATAATACTGCGGTACGATTCCAGTGTTCTTGACTTTCTTTTTTGTCATGAAATCCACCGTATAGGTTTTCTGCAGTAATGCATCTCCCATGTATTTTTCATTGCGGAGCATTTTGTCTATTACCGTGGAATGCCATTTGTCCTGCCCTGTGGCGGTCTTGATTCCCTGCTCTTCCAGATGCTTTGCGATCTTCCCGGTACTGTAGCCCTCCAGATAAAGCCGGAAGATCAGCTTTACGATCTCTGCCTCTTCGGGTACGATGACCAGGTCACCATCCTCGTTTTTGGTGTATCCCATGAACTTTGTGCAGTTTACGATGACCTTGCCTTTTTCAAATTTCCTCACGACTCCCCAGCGGATGTTCTCGCTGATGTTGCGGCTCTCCTCCTGTGCCAGGCTGCTTAAGATGGTGATAAGGATTTCGCCGGTTCCCTCCAGTGTATTGATCCCCTCTTTCTCGAACACCACCGCCACATTCTTTTCCTTGAGTTTTCGGATGGTCACCAGCGAGTCTACCGTGTTCCTCGCAAACCTGCTGACCGACTTTGTAAGGATCATGTCGATCTTTCCTGCAAGGGCATCCTGTATCATGGCATTAAAGTCTGCCCTTTTTTTTGTGTTTGTTCCGCTCTTTCCGTCATCCGCATAGATGCCGGCATTTTTCCAGTTTTCATTTTCGGATATCTTGCTGGTATAATACTCCACCTGTGCCTCATAGCTGCTGTCCTGCTCTTCCAGTTCCGTACTGACACGGCAGTAGGCAGCGACCTTCATTTTCTTCTCTGACAGTTTCACATTCCGGTCATACTGCACCTTGGCAGGTATCATGCTGATCTTTTTTGCTGTTTCTGCCATCTGCTCTCCCTCCTAATCCTTGTATCCGGCTGTGACACGGCTCCCATTGATAAACTCCACTTCTGCCATGTTTCCGCTATGCACCCAGATGCGTGCGATTATTTTTCTATATAAATTTTCATCAAACGTTTCCAGTTCCTTTTTTCCTGCAAGGATGTTTTTGACCTCCTCTGTCCGGAACTCCCCATCCCTGACCTCCAGTGTCCGGTAGCGTTCCTCTGCCCTTTCATAGAGCAGTTTCATCAGGTCTGTTTCTGTGCGTTCCTGTTCTTCTTTCATCCGCTGCAGGTTCCGCTCCAGAACCCGGTACTGAGGGCTGACCTTTTCCTCCTGCCTGTGTACCCGGAGCAGGCCTTTGTTTCGTATCACTGCATTGATGGCTTCCACACACACCTGCTTTGCCTGCCCGTCTGTAATAAAACTGTTCCTGCAGTTTTTTGCTCTGCCAGTCACATAGTTCCTGCACTTCCACTTGGCAGTGCCGCCACGCTCTTTTTTGTGGTTCGGCTGGATATGGCTGCATACTGCCCCACATTCTGCACACCAGATGACACCTCCGAAGAGGATTCTCTCATCCCTGCCGGGCCTGTGGTCTGCCCTTCCAAGCTCTGCCCTCACCTTTTCCCGTCTGCGTTGGACTCTCTCAAACAGTTCTTCTCCTATGAGCTGCGGATAGTATTCTGTGCCAAGGTAGCTTGGGTTTTCCAGTATCCTGCCGATGGATGCATGGGTCCAGGACACTTTCCCTTTTGCATTGCATATGTTTCTCCCTTTCAGGTTCTGGGCGATCCTGCCTGCCGCCACCCAGCTGTCATAGTCTGTAAATATCTGTTCCACAATTTTTCTCTGCTCTTCGCAGATGGTGATTTTTCCATCCACAACTTTATAGCCGATTGGCATGTGCCACTGCATCCTGTCTGCCTCCCCTCTCTGTCAATTTCAGTCCGTTGTGCAGGCAGAAGGTGATGTCGTGTTCTTTGGAGACCACGATCTTCTCCGCTGTCATTTTAAACAGTTGCTCGTCAAACTCCTCCCTTAATCCGTCCTGTTCTGCGATCAGTTGGATAAGCTGTTCGGTCCGCACGATTTCTTTTGTCCTTCTCAGCTTTCTGGTCAAAAGTGTCTTTTTTCTCCTGCATTCCGTCAGTTGCCAGCCAAGTTTATTACTGCTCTCCATAAAAAGAGCAGAGTCCATATATCCTTTCCTCATGACTTGGTTTAGGATTTGGCTCTGCCCGCTTATATCTTTGATTTCCTTATCCAGTTGTCTGATTTCCTCACTGTCCTGCCTTGCTGCCACAAGTTCCGTCAGCTCTTTTAACAGCGGCTCTAATATCGTTCCCTGATTGGTGTACAGCTTGTTCCACATGTCTGTAAAAGCCCGGTGCAGCACATCCTCCCGGATGGCTTTCATGCAGCAGCTCTCTTTATCCTCCACATGTCCGCTGCACGTCCAGATGATCTTCTCATAGGGTTTCCCGATGTATATTTTCTGCCGCCGGAAGGTTCTTCCGCACTCCCCGCAGATGATTCTGCCGGAAAACAGGTATCTTTTGGTGTAGTCACTCTTGTTCATGTGCAGTACATCCACCCGGTATGCCATCAGGTTTCGCACCGCTTCTGCCTCCTCATGTGTGACGATTGGCGGATGGCTGTCTTTGATGAGATACTGGTTTCTCTGTCCGTTGTTTACCCTGCGGACAAATGGGAACCTTGTTTCTGTATATGTCCTCTGCTGAAGCATATCTCCCTCATAAATGGGATTTTTCAGAATGTCCTGTATCACCCCGTCCTGCCACTTTTCTGCACCCCGGATTGTTGGAATGCCTTTCTGGTTCAGTGCCTTTGCTATCACATACACTCCCATGCCGTTTAGGTAGGATTCATAAATCCACCTTACGGTTTCTGCCTCGGATTCTATGATGACTAAATTTCCATCCTCGTCTTTTCCATAGCCATACGCTGGCGTCGATATGATATAGGTTCCATCCTGAAAGCGTTTCTGTATCGCCCATCGGTTGTTGCTTGAGATGTTTTCTGATTCCCCCTGCGCCACCGATGCCAGGATGGTAATGAACAGCTCGCTTTTTTCTGACAGCGTGTTGATATTCTCTTTTTCAAAGTAGATTCCAACGCCAATCTCCTTCAGCTTTCGGATGGTCTGGATGCATTCCACCGTATTTCTTGCAAATCTTGTGATGGATTTCGTAAGGATCAGGTCGATGTTCCCATCCTCACAGTCTGAAATCATCATCTGGAACTCATCCCTGTGCTTTACGTTTGTTCCGCTGATTCCTTCATCCGCATACACCCCTGCAAACTCCCACAGGGGGTTGCTCTCGATTTTTTCCGTATAGTACTCGACCTGTGCAGTATAGGAAGTTGCCTGTGCCTGACTGCCGGTACTGACTCTGGCATATCCGCACACTTTCAGCCTGCGTTCTTCCTGTGTATGTTTCTGCGCTTTTGCTGCCTTTATGACAGTCACTTTTTTTACCATACTTTTTTCTCCTTTCCCAGTATTTTCAATGGTTTTCACTCCCTGTCAGCAACATACACTACCACATAGTTTTATATATATCCAGTGTTATTACAGATATACTTTTGCCAGTTCGGGGGAAAAGGTCTTGACATTCAAAACCCGGATTTTTTCCCATTCTTCCTCGGTTAACAGCTTATCTTCATGCATCCTTTTTAAGAGAAATTCAGCAATCTTATACCGCACCTCATTCGCTCCACCTTCCATCATCTCTCCCTTTTTCCTCCCGCAATTCAAGAACGTTAAATTCATTCTTCCAAGCCAAACACCCTTACATCATCCCGATTTCAGCCATGGTTGCTGCCTCATCCTCTTCCCGGAAATACTGTTCCGATACATCCCTGCTGACTGAAAGCACCTCTCCTGCGTCCTTTTCTCCCATCTGGATCGGGATTAAGAACGGATGGATTTCCTTGCAGAATTCCTGATTGGGACAGCTATTGATAAAATAGCCGCAGGTATCTAATATCAGCCTGTCACACATATCTGTGATGACGATCCTTTCAGCCTCAAACATGTGGCTGCCGATATAATTTGCGATATTTTCTGCCGTGGTCGAGATATAGTCCTCTTTCCTCTCCCCTCCATCACTCGGATAAAGATAGGCATATCCTGCCCTCTCCGTTTCAAAAATCCTTAACATCATTTCGGTATCTTCTTTCTTCATCTCCTGTTTTCCTCCATTCCCCATTTTTCAGTTTTTCTTAACCCCACAAGAATACGGCGGAAGTTCCCCTCCGCCGCATGGTTTCTGTAATTAAGTCTTACTGCCATAATCCTTCACTTCATAAATAAAAAGTGTCTGTCCCTATTCGTCACTACTCCCCGGAACCGAAACGCCGCCAAAACAGAGAAGAAAAAATCCCAAAGCCGGCATTTCATGGGCAGTCAGTCCAGACTATCTTTGGTCCCTGCCACTCGGACAGGCAGACATCACAGGTATCTCACCTCCACCACTGCGTGCTGGCTAATCTCAAGGTGTATCATTATAGGCCATTCCCCTCTTCGCGCCTGTCCACCACAGACAGGCTGTACCCCGGCTTTCCCGCTCGGCTCCTTAGATGCGATCTTTTTCACAGCATGGCTGGCAGAAAGAACATCTGCCCGATTGCTGCAGGAGTGTCACTGCGCCCCGGTTACGGCTCATGAAACGGCTAACGTATCTGAACTGCTGGATATGGCTGGCAGGATATGGCGTGATTCCATCCTGCGCTCGGAGTCCTGTATTCCTCTCCGGCATTTTTCAAGGTGCGTTTTGTCTGCCTGTGTCGTATCCACACACGAGACATGAGAGGATTCCCGGAAGAGACCATCTGTCCAGAAAAAGTTCCTCTCATAAGGTACTCACAGAAAAACACGTTTTGAGGGGGTATTAATCAAAAAATTTTTTTATTTTCTTTACCGCACCGTTTATGCTCTCCCGGATGTTCTTCTCTCCAACCCCTTCTTTCGCTGCAATCTGCCGGTATGTCATGCCCTCAAAAAAATAAAAATGCAGCCGCTCTCTCTGCACCGGGGTGAGTGACTGCATTGCTTTCTGCAGGGTTTCTATTTCCATCTGCCGGATGACCGTATCCTCTACCGATTCCCCGGTCAGCTCCACCAGATCTTCCGTTTCTCCTTCTGTATATCCGTCCTTAGTCGTATGTCTGATATCCCGCATTTCCTGTGCGTGGGCTTCTTTGCGGAACGTATCGGCAAGTGCCTCGTAGACTTCTCTGGTCACATAGGTGTATTCCAGTTCACCAACTGCATCTTTATAAAAATCCTTTACTCTGATCCTGATCCATTCTGACATTCAAATGTCCTCCATTTCGTAATTTTTTTGAAATGAAGGACATCTGGAGGGCCTCTGGGTTCTGCTTTACTGGAAAAAGACAATAAAAAAAGGTGCTGTTCCCATGCAAAATAAAGCATGCAAAACTGCACCCGGATGTTATCCTTATGAACTTTTCCCTTTCTGCCGCCCCCTGCAATCCGGTGCGGCATGAATTCCCCAAAACATGCCACGCCTTTCTTCTCCTAAGCCTTTTTGCGGTACTATACTTGGAAAGAAAGTTCGCTTCAATATAAGTGTAATAAGTCTTACGGTACCTGTAATAAGTTACCGTCTTGGATTGTCATCCCTCCTGTTTTCCAGAAAAAAAGTCCCTTCCGTTTGTTCGGAAAGGACTATCCATTTTCGGTATGCGACTGTATCCATAGCTGTGCTTTTCCTACGAGCATGAACAGTGCCGTGATGCAGATGCCCGTATAAACAGCGTAAGCATACGGTATCTGGCCTGCATACCACAAAATGCCAAGCACAGCCAGTTCCAAGACTGCGATCAGCCTTGCTTTTCTGCCAAAATGCTTTTGTTCCTCTTTATCCAGTTTCCGGTTCTTGCTGTGCATGGGACTGAGTAAAAAAATGATCCCTGCGGACACCAGCAATACTGCCAGCAGCCATGCCAGCGATGTCTTGTAAAACACAGCCTGTGTATAAACCGGAACCAGCAGCACCAGATTAGAACCAAGATAACAGAAAATCCTGCTGTCTGAGTGATATCCACCAGTATAGCTGCGAAGAACCATAAAAGACAGGGTAAACACTGCCACAACCGCCAGTTGCTCTGTAAGCAGGCCGATGACCAGTGCTGTCACAACGTTTAGAAGCAGGATCATACCATTGCGTATTCCAAACTGGTATAATTCCTGCTCCTCCTCTTTTATGATTCCCCGCTCAACCATACGGTGGCTGAGCCATTTCGTCATGATTTAAAACCTTCTGAGTTTTTTGGAATCTTCCGGCATCTTGTCCTGTCCCAGATACCACATGCAGGAACGGTTCGTTGCCATGGTTGTCACCATAAGTGCCAGTGCTGCCATCACACTCATGGATTTGCTGCTCAGTCGGTACATCCAGTTTCTTTTCTTCATTTTTAGTAAAACCCTCCTTTTTTTGATGTTTTCACTCTAACAGTTTCCATGTAAAAATCAATCTATCTGTAACAAGTTGCAGGTTTGCTGTAATAAGTTGCAGTCTCACTCCAGTTTTGCAACTCCGTTGAGCAGAAGGACTGCCTCAAAATGTTCCCCCTGATCCTTTAACATCAGCTCCCCACCGTATTTTTCTGCCACTTTCCGCACCGAACGGATTCCCCTGCCGTGTTTTATTTTATCTTTTTTGCTTGTCTGTTGACAGGAACTTGTCCCGGATGGCTTGCTGTTCTTAATGGATAAAAGCAGTCTGCCCTCCTGAAACTTTGATTCCACATGAACATACCGTTTTTCCTGTTCCACTGCCATCGCTGCCTCTATCGCATTATCCAAAAGATTCCCATACAGAACACCCATGTCCCCGATATCCACGGATACTCTCTGGGGGAGCAGCGTTGTAACCTGCATCGGTATCTCTTTCTCTTTTGCCTTTATGCTTTTTACTTTTAATATGGCATTCACCACAGGATTTGCGGAATAAATGATCTCTTCTGCCAGCCGGATATCTCCCAATACTTCCTGCAGTCTGTCCTTGATCAGTTCCGCACTTCCCTGTTCCGCCGCTGCGAGCAGTCCCGTCAGCCGGTTCTTCATATCATGCCGGATGTCCTGTATCTGTTCCTGATACCGTTCCATGTCCTGATAGTATTCGTTCCGGTATAAGATTTCCCTCTGGATCATTTCCTCTTCGTACTGTTTTTCCTCCACTGTTGTGTACTTTTCAATCATCAGAAAGATGATATAGTTTGTGATGATAATGACAAAGATGATACACATGCACAGCACCACCATCTGTGCCGAGATTAATTCTTTTGCAACTTCTATCAGTAAAAAACAACTGATCAGGCTGCATAATGGAATAAGTGCTAGCGCATAACTGGTTTCCTTCGGCATACTCGACACCTTTACATTCTTTCCCGCTTTCAGCCTGCAAAAGACTTCCACAATCGCAAGCCGAAATATCACCACTAGAAATGCAGAAAAATAATAGATAACAACATCATCCTCTACTATCTGTTCCATAAATACTTTGCTAAACAGATAACCTGCCGGTTCACTAATACCCATAATCCCCATATACAGCAGAACCGCAATCAGCCTGCTTACAATCCCTGCCTCATACTGGCAGACATATACACAGAGAATCGCCACCATCGTCACAAAATTCAGCCAGCTTATCCCCATCTGGTTCACCGCACTTCCAATCAGCTCGCACACTATCAGCAGAAGAACAGAAAACTCCATGGAAGTTTTTCTGTTTCCGATGAACTCCTCTAAATACCTGCGGTAAATGCAGAGGTCAAAAAGATTTATGACAAGCCTCACCCCATATAATGCCATGTCACATTCCTCCCTGCACAAATGCGATGTGCTTTTCCGTCAGCTCCTTCCGGTACCCTCTTGTCACTCCCAGCTCTGTGCCGTCTGTAAGCATGACCATGCCGCTGGATACAGAATGAACATGTTTCAAATTAACGATAAAAGAGCCATGAACGGCGGCAAACATGCGCTCATCCAGTTTCTCCCATATTTCATTCAAATTCATGTTGGACTGATATTTCATTTTCTTTGTGTGGATAATCGCCTGACGCCCCAGCTTTTCCAGATACAGGATTTCGTCAAACTTCAGACTGTACCGCACCCTGCGGTAACAAAATGAGAAACTCTGATTCGTCAGATTCAGATAGGTTCCTGCCTTCTCAAACAGCACACGGAGCCTTTCTTCTGAGATTGGTTTTGGAATAAAATCAAATGTGACAACTTCAAATACACTTGGCATGTATTTGGTATAGCTGGTAAGAAACACCAGCAATGCTTTGGAATCTGTCTCACGGATCTGTTTTGCCACCGCAAGTCCGTCCATTCCAGGCATCTCAATATCAAGAATGTACATATCCGGCTTTTGCTCCGCATCTGCACATTCCCTCAATAATTCTTCCGGTCTGGTATAAAACACATACTCCACCGCATAATCGATCATACGCAGTGTATAGCGTCTGATCCTTTCAATGTCCTGCTGATTATCATCGCAGATTGCTACCCTCATATATCGTCTCCTTCTCAAAATATATTGATCAAATATACATCCCGGAGACTGTGCTGCTTTAACGACCTGTCATCAGCTTTCTCATATACGCAAGCATACGGTCTATAAATGCATCCCGTTCCTCCCTGCTACAGTTTGCAAGGAACAGTTCAATATCAACCTTATGATTTGTATCCCCCGTAACCAGATAAGTCGGCTCAATCCTGTACTTCTCATACAAGATCAGCATTTTCTCCGGCTGTAAGCCATAGACACCACTTTCGATTTTGCGATAATGCTCTACCCCTACATCCAGCGTCTCTGCAAAAACTTCCTGCGTATATCCACTGTTTTCTCTGGCGGTTTGCAACCTTTTTCCAATCTGTATATTGATTTCCTTCTTCTCTGCTTTCATGGAATTCACCTCGCTTTTATGGTAATGATACCAACGAGAAATACCCGAAAACAGATTGTAATACAACACTTCAAAAGTCGTATTACGACATGCCCCCATAAACGAAAAGTGAGCAGCAGACACCATCTGCTACTCGCCTTCTATCTTTCTTTATTCTAAAAATGTTTCCTGTTACTCCACCAGTTTCCCAAGCACCACATGATTATATTGGCAACTCACAATCTTTTAACCAAAACCGTAGCTCCATAACAGTCACAGCAATTTTATATTTTACTTCGATTTCAACTTTTTCTGGTGGATTGGCTAAAAGCCTGTCAATATCATTTTCCTCAACACCAGCCA
>OGEP01003744.1_pt1 | contig 10993 bp, 6 predicted proteins | sample 1570721 | NCBI WGS metagenome assembly OGEP01 (sample SAMEA2582131, study PRJEB24529) | metagenome | biome: Human gut stool | place: China | collected 2011 | reverse complement strand
GGCTATATGGCAACATTTCTTTGTCTAACTCACAAATGTCTGCTAAAAAGGATTGGCCATAAAAAGTCTTGACACCTAGTTTATGTAACATGAGATGGTTCATGGTTGTATCTGAAAAGCCAAGAAAAATCTTTGGTTTGATCACCTTTTTGAGCTGGTTATTTTCAAAAAGATAAGGAAGCAAACGATAAGTATCATCTCCACCGATAGCACATAGGATCATGTCGATGCTATCATCAGAAAAGGCCTGAATCAAATCCTCTGCACGTGCCTCAGGATGCTCCTTAATAAAGTCTAATCCTTTTAGTGAATGGGGCAAAAAGACAGGGTTGAGGCCCAGATTCTTTAGACGTTGGACACCCAAGTCCACCTCGTGCTTGACAATATCTTCACCGATAATTCCACTAGATAAGCTCACAATACCAATAGTAGAAGTCATATATTATCCTCCTAAAAATAAATTGATGCTATTGTATCATAAAGAATGATAGAAAAATATAAGGAATAGCGTTAGACATATGCTTTTATGTCAATAAAGCAATAGAAAACTAACCGCTCGATGTGCTTACTTCAGAATATAGGCAAGCCCTTTTAAAAGTTGGTTACCACGTAGTTAAATCTCTTAGGAATATTGCTGTAATGGAATTTATAAGAGTTTTTCACTTTATACTCTAAAAGAAACAGATTGAAGAAAGTTGCCTAAAATGAACTTTTTCTTCAATCTGAGAAGTAATCGTTTGATTACTTTTTTTTATCTGTTGGTACTAAATTTGGACCATTTGTGGCAGAAGGATATTTTTAGTATTGAATTTGATATGCTAGATGTGTATAATGATGTCACAGCGAACTATTAAAAGAGGTCGTTGCTCATGACAACACAAACAATTAACCAATTTAATTCACTTGCTCGACCTTATCTTGCTACAGATTATTGGAGGTAATTTAGTTGACAAAAAACAATAACACGCAAATTACGGATATCTTAAACAATATCTATAATCTGATTGTAAATCCAGAAACAACTGAAAAAGAGAGAAAGTTGCTCGTAACGTTTAAAAATGAAATAGAAGTTGGAAAGAAGGACAATAGTGAACTTCTTGCAGAATTACGCAGAGCTATTCAAGTTCTAGCAGTCAGCAATCTTTCTAAAGGGATTTCTCTGAGTTCTGGAGTGAGTGAGTTGAGTAAGACGCTCACAGAATTCCAAGAAAAATCAGAGCGTAACATTAATCTAGCAAGAGGATTAACATCACTCGGCAGTTTGTCTTTTAAATGATTTATCTGCTTGTGATGATTAGTAAAATGACCAAAAAGATCAACTGAATTCAACCTGCTAAGTTGGATTTAGTTGATCTTTTATTGTGCTTATCTTAAGTGTCATAATACCCAATCTTCGCTATTTAAGAAAATAAAGAGGAGTAATCGTCTGATTACTTTTTTTGTCTCCCAAAAAATCTTGCTAAAATCAGTGTTCTAATGATATAATACAAGTAGATTGATCTAATTTTCTAAGGAGTATCTATGAAAAAGCGTAAGAAAATTATTCTTAGTTCCATAACGGGAGCCTTGGCCTTGGCTCTTGCTGGAGGCGGTTTTTGGGCCTATAAAACCTTTGTCCCACAAGAGACGCCGATTGACAAGAATGCTACGGTAGCCTCAAATTTTTACCAAGCTGTTAACAAGGACTGGCTCCTAAAAGCAAAAATTCCTGCTGATTCTCCAAGCATTGATAGTTTTTATACATTAGATGAAGATGTCAAAGGGAAGCTAAAGAAGGATATCAAAAATTTAGGGGAAGGAAAGGAATCTTCAGACATTACGGGAATGTCTGAGTTTATCACTTTCTACAAGGCTGCTAGTGATTACAAGCAGCGTGAGAAAGATGGACTAGAACCTCTCAAACCTTATCTAAAAGAAATTGAGGATATCAAGGATCTAAATGATTTGGCCAATAAATCTGCTAGCTTAACTGATAAAGGGATTCCTATTCCATTTGGTTATGACGTAGGAACTAACGCAGAGAATACCAGCCAGAAACAAATCCAATTGACCCCTCCAAGCATCTTATTGCCAGATGTGTCTATTTATAAAGATGAGTCGAGCAAGAAACAATATTTGACTCCAATCGAGACAGCCACGCAAAAAGCTTTGGAAATGCTTGGATATAGTGAAAAAAATAGTAAACGCATTGTCAAAGAAGCACTGGAGTTCGACGAAATCATTGCTAAGTACAGTCTCAGTAACGAAGAGATGTCTGAGAGTAAGAATTTGGTTCATCCTAAAACTGCAGAAGAGATTAATGCCTACTCAGGTTCCTTCAAATTATATGATGTCATCAAAGGCATTATGGGACGTGATTTAGAAACCATCAATGTCCCTAATACCAAGTATTTTGAGAATTATAGTAAGGTCGTTAATCAGGACAATTTTTCTAAAATAAAATCATGGATGTTGGTGCAAGAAGCTATGGCAGCGTCAAATTCTCTGACAGAAGATTACCGCTTAAATTTTCAATCGATTAGCATGGCTATTATGGGCACACAGAAGCCAATTTCTAAGGAAGATACGGTTTACGAGATGAGTGTCAATCTGTTTAGCGATGTCATGAGTGTCTATTATGGACGTAAATACTTTGGTGAGGAAGCCAAGACTGATGTGACAGGCATGATTGATAAAATCAAAAATGTCTATCGTGGCCGTCTCCAACAGAATGATTGGTTGACGGAAGAAACACGTAACAAGGCCATCGAAAAGTTGGATAAAATGAAGGTTTTTGTAGGTTATCAGGAAGATGTGGATCCTGGAACTAAAGAATTACATCTTGACCCTAACAAGTCCTTCTTTGAGTTGTCAGAAGACATTGCCCAGTTCGGAAAACGTTATACCATTGACCATTTTGATGAGCCTATTGATAAGAATAAATGGTCTGGTTCTGCTTTTGATATCAATGCCTATTACAACCCAGAAAGCAATAGCATCAACTTCCCAGCTGGCATTTTGCAAGCTCCATTTTATGACAAGAACCAAAGTACTGAAAAGAACTATGGTGGTATCGGTGTCGTGATTGGACATGAAATTACCCATGCCTTTGACTCCAATGGTGCCGACTATGATGAGAACGGCGACATGCATAACTGGTGGACAAAAGCAGATAGTAAAGCTTTCGACAAGAGGATCAAAGCCTTTGAAGACCAGTGGAATGGTTTGGAAATTTACGGGACTAAGGTAAATGGAAAACTCACAGTCACTGAGAATGTCGCAGATGCTGGTGGTCTCTCATCCACACTCCAAGTGCTCAAAACAGATATGACAAAACCTAACCTCAAGGATTACTTTGAGAATTACGCAAATATCTGGAAACAAAAGGCCAGCCTACAGTACAATAAATATACCATGGTGCAAGACGTCCACGCACCAAATGAGTTGCGTGTTAACCAACAACTTAAAAACCTTCCTGAGTTTTATGAGGCCTACCCTCAAATCAAAGAAGGGGATGCTATGTACTTAGCACCAAGCAAACGCATTAGTTTGTGGTAAAAAGTCTTGCTATTTTGGAAATCAAGAAGAAGAGAATTTGGAATGGAAACATTCCAGATTCTCTTTTTATGTTGTCGCTTTGGGGAATCATTTTCTAGTGTTATAATGTTGCTATTAAGGAAAGGATTCAAGAATGAAGCATAAAAGGAATCTGATAGAAGATAATAAAAGGGGTGAGAATCAGAGCTTTCTCTATTTCCTACACGAGGAGAAAAAATTTGACGTAAAGGCACTTGATGATTTGTGTCACTACATCATAGAACTGGATACAATCAGCCTAGAGCAGTTGAGAGATATTCATTATATTGAAAATCAAATACTACGCCATCTCGTGTATCATTTTGATGATAATGATTTAAGTAGAATCTCAAATCTCCCTTTTGAGTACTGGGAGCATATAGAGCCCTTTGAACGTTTGGTGGCATGTTTGTATGAGGGTGATGGCAAGGAAGAGTAGTTGATGTTGTATTGGTTTTAACTTAGTAGACCATCAGTAAAGGAGTAAAGATGAAACATCGTATTGCAATTTTGTCAGATATTCATGGGAATATAACAGCTCTTGAGGCAGTTATTAAGGATGCACAAGAGTTGGATGCAACAGAATATTGGTTAATGGGGGATATTTTATTACCTGGACCAGGAAGAAATGAACTCTTTGAACTTCTGTCTTCAATTCCGATAACAGCCACCGTTCGAGGAAATTGGGATGATTGCGTTTTGGAGGCTTTGGATGGGGAGTATGGTCTGGAGAATCCTCAAGAAATTCAGCTCTTGAGACTTACCCAGTACTTGATGGAAGAACTAGATTCTAAATATGTTGATTGGATACGTTCTCTGCCTCTGGTTGTGAAGAAGGAAATCAATGGGATTCGTTTTTCTCTGACGCATCATTTACCGGAGAAGAACTACGGAGGTGAGTTACGTCCAGCTAATGATACCAGTCATTTTGATCAGTTGCTAGATGATCAAACAGATATGGCGATTTACGGTCATGTGCATAAGCAACTGCTTCGCTATGGTAGTATGGGGCAACAAATTCTCAATCCTGGTACGATTGGGATGCCTTATATTGACTGGTCACCCCTGCAAAATCATAGGGCTCAGTATGCCATAGTCGATGTCGAAGAAGATGGAGTGACTAATCTCCAATTTCGAAAGATTGCCTATGATTATGAAGCAGAGTTGCAGTTAGCCAAAGACAAACAGTTGCCTTATATCGAGCTTTATCAAGAATTACGAAGAAATGACACTTATCCAGGGCATAACAAAGACTTGCTCGAGCGTTTAAACCAACAATATGACTATGCTAAAGATGTTAAGGAATATTTTGACTTGAAGTAGATTGATGATAGAGATTTTGCCGGTAGCCTTACTAGGTTTTAGAAAACAAAAAGAAAACACCAGAAAAAATGATTTCTGGTGTTTTTGAATACATTTTGGCAAAAATGAGGTATTTTTCAAATACTTACAGTTGTTAGTTTGATATTAATCCTTTTTCTCTGTAGCTACGCCATTTTCGTCAATAATATAGGTTTTTCCATCTTTTTCAAGCGTAGTGTTAGTGGTAATTGGAGAACCTTTTGACTCTGGACTAACTGATATCGGCTTTTCAAAATGATAAAGTTTACCATCAAACTCTGCCCATTCGCCACTAAAAGGAGTAGTCATATAAATTTTAGGATTGAAATAATAGAGCCTATTATCTTCTAACCGAATGACACCTGTTTTTACAACTCCATTTTCATCAGAAACACAGAAATTATCCCAAGAGATGTCTGTAGCTGTATTCCTTAGAAGTCGTCCTTTAGGGCCCAAAAGATAGGTCTTTCCATTGATATTTTGTAGATATGTTCGGTCTTCAGCTCCCCATGGTGGGCTGATATAGTAGGTTTCATTATTATGAGTAACCCATCCGAACTGTAGATGACCGTCCTTATCAGCATAATAGTATTTGTAGTTGCCGTCAATATCATTAGAAAGCATACTACCGTCTTTTTTGAAGAAATAATCGAAATCACCTATCTTGTGTCTATCATTTCGAACTTGGTAGCCATCTTCTTTAAAATAAACACGTTTACCGTCAATAGTTGCCCAACCAAATATCTGGCTTCCATCCTCGCCAAAATAAGTATATTTTTTAGAAAAGTAATCGCCTGTTTCATGGAATTTATTTACGAACATAGCACCAGTATCGTTATCGAAGAAATAGTACTTTCCATCAAGCAGAAGTCGTTTTCCTTTGGCTTGTTTTCCAGTTGGATCAAAGTAGTATTTTTGATGATTAATAATTTGAAGTCCAGTGGCTAACTGTCCATTTTCTTTAATATAAGCCCAATCACCATCTTTATCTTGAATAAATTGTCCAGGTTTGTTCATAGTTACATAACCATTTTGGTCAATGACATAACGAATACCATTAAGTTCAAGTGTTCGGTTAGTCCACATAGCTCCGCTGTCTCTATCGAAATAATGTGTTTGACCGTCAATTTCGACAAGTCTTCCCTTAGCTTGTTTGCCCTCTTTATCAAAGTATAGAGTGACATTATCTATTGAATGGAGTCCGGTGACAGCTTTTCCCTCGTTATCAAAGTAGTACCAATTCCATGCATCATCGTGTTCGAAACGATTTGTTAGTTTAGTTTCGGTCGCTACTCCTTTATCATCAATGAGGTAGGCTTTTTTATTGTAAACTAAGGTCTTGGAAACTGTGAGAGGGGAAGTTTCGGAAAGCGAACTTGTTCTATTGAAAGCATAGAATTTATTGTCACTTTGAATTACAGTTTCTTCAATTGTAGTTAAATCTATATTTTCTGGAAGTAGATGTCCGATGTAAAAATCATTGTTTTCATCAAGATAGTATAGATTACTAAAATCATCACCAATAATACGTTTAATCTTATCGGTCTTTGTTCGTACTCCGTGGTTAATAATGTCTACTTCTTCCCTGACGGTATTGGTATAACTTCTTCCACCATGCTTGTAAGTTCTGTTTATGCTAGGCTCTAAGTGGTATAGCTTACCATCAATCGTTTTCCAAGTAGGTGTTGTAACTGTAAACATTTTGGGGATATATCTTTCATGGTAAATATCTCCTTTATTTTCAAAATAATAGAGTTTACCATTATTTGCAGAGTAAACACCTGTAAGTAAAACCCCATCCTTATCTGTACCTACGATGCCAGAGTAGTATGCATCATAATCCAGATTCTGACGTACGAGTAAAGGTCCGAGATAGTTTTTCAGAAGTTTGCCTTCAAAATAGTAATAGTCCTTGCCTCCTTTTGTGACTATATCAGTGACTGCTGAACCAGAATTTGAAAAATAGTAGTCATCACCATTAATGTGATGTTCTCCGGTTAATACTTGGCCAAACTTGTTGGAGCGATAGCTAGTATTTGAAGTTCCAACAAAGACACGTAATGACTGAATATAAAAGGCATCTTTTACCAATTTTCCATGATTATCAAAGAGGTATTTTTGTCCTTTGAAGGTAGTAAGAGCATTTTCAACTCGACCAGTATGATCAAAATAATAAAGTTGATCGCCAACTCGATGCCATCCATAGTAACGTCGACCATCAGAACCATAATAGACGTTATACGTTTTTGCAAATGGTTCCCATCTTCTGATTTCAACAGTCCATGTATCCCAATAGTTGGTTTTTACAGCACCTGAATAGTGACTAAAATAGTAATGGAAGCCGTCTATGATTCTTTCGCCATTTTTCGCTTGACGACCTTCTTCATCAAAGTAAAGAGTTACTCCATCTACATTTTGCCATCCTCTTAGTTTCTCTCCTGTTGCGGTGTAATAATACCAGTTGCCTGAGGAATCCTCTTGGAAATGGCCACCAGAAACAAGTGGAAGTTGTGGAAGTTTCTGCTCAGTTTCAATCAAAAGACCATTAGCTTCTGCGTGGTAAGTTTTTCCATTAATAGTGATGTCGGTATTTATGACTTTATGACCACTATCCTTATCAAAGTAATAGGGTTCGATACCTATTGTAACGATTTCACCCTTGGCCTGAACACCGTCTGGGTAGAAATACATGTCGAAGCCATCTATAGTCTGTTCGCCTGTTAGAAGTTTCCCTTCTTTATCACTATAGTACCAGTTGCCGTCGTCATCCGACCAAAAACGGTCACGAACCAATTGGCCAGTATCTTTTTGAAAATAATAGGAATTTCCATCTAGGATGACAAAGGCATCTTTAGCTTGAACACCATTAGGGTAAAAGTAGAGTGGAATATTGTCAATAACTTGGCTACCAGTAAGTGCTTTCCCGTCGTGGCCTAAATAGTACCAATTTCCATTCTTATCAGATGCAAAAGCATTACGGGTAAGTTGTCCACTATCTTTCTCAAAGTGATATGTTGATCCATTAACGTGACGGGTGTCTCCTTTGACTTGCTTACCATCGGCATCGAAGTAGACATTCACATTATCAATATTTTGCATACCAGTAAGTGCTTTCCCATCCTTAATATAGTACCAGTTGCCCTGATCATCGCTAGTGTAATGACCGCCGGATATTACAGGACTTTCTTCTACTTCATGGGCTGTATTTGTTTCAGAATGTGATGTTTCAGAGCTTACGACTTCACTGCTAGTAACAGTAGAGACTTCCGAACGAAGAGCTTGTTGAGAGTTAATTTCAGAAGTACTTGTTTCTGGAACAGTTGCCTCAGTGGTACTTAGGTCAGATTCAGTAGAAGTAGTTTCAGTGATGTTTTCTCTTGTATTGGGGGCGTCGAAAGATTTGTTTTCTTCTGGTTTAGTAATAACTTCATTAGTTGATGAGCTTACGACATCAATTGCGTTTTCTTGGATGCTGTTTTCAACAGTTGGTTCTGAGGTGGGGTGAGTCTGTTCAGCTGCGGACACATAGCCCAAGCTTGCAAAACTAAGTCCTAGAGCTAGACCAGTTACTGCAATGGTTACCCATTGCTTTTTTACTTTGTGAAGTTTAAAGTATACTTTCTTTTCCATGATAATGCTCCTTTCATTAAACTGAACAATGTTAGCAAGGATATGGTTAATTCATGAGTAAAATTAAGTTAGTATTATGGCTCTATTACTTACATATCAAGTTTATCATCACATTTTAATAAAATCAAAGAATTGTGTAAGCGTTTTTGCTTTTTGTATAAACTCTTTCCAACTCTACTCTAAACAAAACTGATAGTATATGAATGATGAACTTTCATTAAAGAGTGTTAATGATGTATTTGCTTTAAGTTAGCAGCGGATAGATCCTTGAGTAGGGTATTTTTGATATTCATAATATGCTATCCACTGATTTTAGAACGCCACCAAAAAAGCCACTGGCATATAAAACCAATGGCTTTTAACAATCTATTTCTTCTTCCCTAGTACAAAATAGCGGCTAGGGATTTGTTGTGTCAAACTGACTGCGATGGCGATGGTAAATGAGGCCAGGAAACAAGCTCGTAGGAAGCTGAGTCCGAGGTCTGCATTTCCAATCAAGAGGAAGTAGACCGCACGGTAGAAGCTCATCCCTGGGATGAGTGGGAACATGCTTGAGGCTAGGAAGACTGTAGCTGGACATCTACGGTAGTGGGCCAAAAAGCGTGAGGTGAAGGTAACCAGTAGGGCAGGAAAGAGGATGGCCAAGACTTCGTGATGGGTATTGTTCCAAATCAAGAGGTAGAGGAGCCATGAGCCGGCACCTAGGGTCCCAAGGTCTAGGAAGTATTTCTTAGGCACTCGGTAAAGCACGGAGAAGGCTGCTGTCCCTAGTCCTGCCATGAAGGTCTGAATCAAGACCCCTAGCCATGAGGTTGACGGTGTCGAGAATACGCCTGATAACTGTTCCGCAAAGGGAAGGATGGAAATCATGGCAAGAACACCGACAGAGATAGATAGACAAGTGGAGACCCCTGACAACATCAGGGCTAGACCGCTATAGTAGTTGTTCTGGGTGAATTCTCGAATGGCATTTACAAAGTAAGCCCCAGGAATCAAAATCATCAAGGTGCCCAGAATAATCACGCTACGATGTTGCCCGATACCCAGATAATAGAGAATATTAGCTGATAGAGCGGCAATGGCACTAGAGAGGATAATCTGCAAGAAACTGGTATGAATAAAACGGGAAAAGAGCTGCATACCAATCCCCACAAAAAGTCCCGATATAGCCGCAGCAGTCCCATCAATCCAGCTACTTCCAAGAGCTAGCGAGAAGCTCCCAGCACCAATGACACAGGCTATAATATCCTCTAAAGGACGATAGAAAGTCTTCTGCTCAATGGTTTTCAGCTTTTGGAAAATGCTAGATACAGGCTGATTTGGCTGTTCTGCCAGTTCTCGAGACAGGCGGTTAACCTCCTCTAGTTTACCTAGATGGATAGACGGGGCTGAGGTAGCTAGGACACGAGACTCTTTAAGACCTGAGCGGTTGAGTCCAGAAATCATGACTCCTCGATTGACCACATAAGTGGAGAAGTCTCTGATACCAAGAGACTTGGCCATGTGTCCCATGGTGTCCTCGATACGGTAAATCTCAGCACCGCTCTCCATAAGGACACGGCCTGCCTGAAGGACGGCATCCATTTCATTTTTGGTTTCTATTTCTGTTTCTCTTGGAAAATCGATGGTCATTTGAACCTCCTTATCGCTTAATTCGTCATTCCATTATAAGGCTTGAATGGTGGTTTTTCAATAGCTTTGACGACTAAAATAGGACTTTCTATGAGATTTTTCTTCTACTTAATGATAGGAGGCAGAAAAATGGAGGGCTTGCCTTTTGCCTTGCTATTGGTAGAGGCAAATGCTACAATTAAATTATAAAATGTATGCGTTTACATATTTTTACGCTACCTTTCTCAAAAAGCGTTTAAGTCCTTTATTTATAGGGGTCTTAGCAATTAAAGAAGGGAACAAATGTAAGTGCAAATAGATGATACCTTTGAAAAGGAGGAAATTCCATGAAAAAAATTATCAATAAACCTGAAAATGTTGTGACAGAGATGCTAGATGGTTTGGCTTATGTTCACAGTGATTTGGTACATCGTGTTGAGGGGTTTGACATCATCGCAAGAAATGAGCAGGCTGCTGGTCAGGTAGGCCTCATTTCTGGTGGTGGAAGTGGTCATGAGCCAGCCCACGCTGGTTTTGTGGGTGATGGTATGCTTTCAGCAGCCATCGCAGGTGCAGTGTTCACATCACCAACGCCCGATCAAATTTTGGAAGCCATCAAGGAAGCGGACCAAGGGGCTGGTGTCTTCATGGTTGTTAAAAATTATTCTGGGGACATTATGAATTTTGAGATGGCTCAAGAATTGGCTGAGATGGAAGGTATCGAGGTTGCCAGTGTCGTTGTGGACGACGATATTGCTGTGGAAAATAGCCTCTATACTCAAGGTCGTCGTGGGGTTGCAGGTACCATTTTCGTTCACAAAATCCTAGGTCATGCGGCTTGTGAAGGCAAGTCTCT
>OGEP01003734.1_pt1 | contig 11031 bp, 8 predicted proteins | sample 1570721 | NCBI WGS metagenome assembly OGEP01 (sample SAMEA2582131, study PRJEB24529) | metagenome | biome: Human gut stool | place: China | collected 2011 | reverse complement strand
TACGGCGACCACCGAGATCTACACTCTTTCCCTACACGACGCTCTTCCGATCTGTCTCCCTCGCGCAACTGCCTTACTTCTGTCTGCTGGCAGGAGTCGGACTGCTCATTGCTGCCCTGCTGATCAAGCCCCTGAACGCCTTGCTCCTGGGAGAGCGGTATGCCGAGAACCTGGGTATCAATATCCGGCAGGTGCGTGCCTGGCTGCTTTTCGCTACCGGACTGCTCACGGCGGTGACCACTGCATTCTGCGGACCGGTTTCCTTCATCGGACTGGCGGTTCCGCACATCGCCCGACTGGCTACCGGCAGTTCCAACCACAACCTGCTGATGCCCTTCACCATGCTGTCGGGAAGTGCCATTGCCCTTCTGTGCAACCTGATCTGCGTGTTGCCCGGAAAAAGCGGCATCATCCCGCTCAACGCAGTCACTCCGGTCATCGGAGCTCCCATCATCTTATATGTGATTATCAACCAGCGTAAAATACAATATTTCAACTGATATATGCTGCACACCGATACTGTCTTGGAAGGAAAGAACCTGACCATCGGATACGGTCAGGGAAAGAAACGGAATCCCGTACACCGGCACCTGAATTTCAGCCTGAAAAAAGGAGAGCTGACTTGTCTGCTGGGAGAAAACGGTTCCGGAAAATCCACCTTGCTGCGTACCTTGTCGGGCACACAGGCCCCGCTGGAAGGGGAACTGCTTTTGCAGGGAAAGCCGCTTTCTTCTTACTCCGAAAGCCGCTTTCTTCTTACTCCGAAAGGTGGAAGAGGTGGTGGGACTGGGAAGGCAGCCGCATACCGGTTTTTTCGGACAACTCACTTCGCATGACCGCCGCCTGATTCAAGAAGCCATGGAAGCGACGGGAATCATCCATAAAGCGAAGCGATATACGGCAGAACTGTCTGACGGAGAGAGACAAAAGGCCATGATAGCCAAGGCACTGGTACAGGAATGCCCGTTGATCTTACTGGATGAGCCAACGGCCTTTCTGGATGTGGTGAGCCGGATTGAGATCATGACACTGTTGCACCGGCTGGCAGTCGAGCAGCAGAAAGCCATCCTGCTTTCTACCCACGACATCGAACAGGCACTGGTACTGGCTGACCGGCTCTGGCTGCTTTCGGCTAAAGAGGGACTGCAGACCGGAATGACCGAAGACATGGTACTTTCGGGAAAGATGGATACTCTCTTCCCCGGACGGAACATCCTGTTCGACCTCATGCACGGAGGCTATGCCCCCGTCATCAAAGGAACGTATACGGTGTATCTGAAGAGTACGGACGAGACCCTCCGCCACTGGACACAAAATGCCCTGAACCGCCATCAGATATTGTGCATCAATGCCGAAGACATGCCTGCAGACGAAAATGCCCTATGGATAGACGTGCAGCAGTCCGACCGGATACTCCTGTACCGCGGAAAGGAACCGCATACCTGCCGCTCGTTCGAAGACCTGCTGAACAACCTGCGCACCCTGCTGCAAGGAAAATGACCGGAGGTTCCTAAAAATAGAACTGCACTCCGCCTTCCAGACCTACATTCTGGAAATCCCGGATTTTGCCTCCGCAATTATAGAATGAGAATGCCCCCGTTCCCAGGTTGACTCCCCAGCGGGACGTAATCATGTACCCGATTCTCAAGTCAGTATAGACCACCAGGCGGCAGTTCTGAAACTCATTCTGATGTACCCATCCCACACCGGCACCCGCCGCTGCCTGGAACATCCATTTGTCATGACGCAGGGTATACGAAAAAGTCGGCAGCAGCGTATGAATATCCAGCTGGATATCATAGCGGGAATCCTGACGGTGAAGGAAAGCATACACTCCTCCTACTCCCCAACCGCTCCGGGTCGCATAATTATAAGCCATCTTCCATTCCGACATTCCCCACGGATTCAAGCGGTCCGCCCCCGAATACAGTTCGTTGATGCACCAGGTATATCCCACCTGTACATAGAAGGTATGACGCGGAACGGCAATCCGCCTCCTTAAATCCTCGTGCCGGAACTCTGCCTCCTTGAGAGCCTCCATCACCGGATTATATGCCAGCGTATCGATTTTCATGTCCTTCAGATACAGCATCTGCCCTGCCACCGAAGGACAGGTCGTATTTCCCAGCACACAGTCCTCATGCATCGACACAATCACTCCGTTTCCTCCCACACTCGCCGTACGCTCCCGGGCCAGGCCGACCGCCTGCTCGAAGTCAGTAGAAATCCTTCCATCCAGCACCAGTACACGTCCCAGATTCTCAGCCGAATTAGGGATCCAGTCGTCGGCATGAAACACCTTCACCGAATCGACCGGCTGCGGAGGATATTTTTTCATTACATCCACAATTACGTTCGGAGTCGCACAAGCAGAAAATACCAATACCAGTAAAAGAGAGAGGGAAAATTGAGGTTTTATCATAAGGCCCATAACTTTTCACGTTTGTGATTTTATGACAAAAATAGATTTTTTTTAAAGAAAAAGCAATTGAAGCCAATGGTTTCTCATAAAAAATTCAAACATTTGCAGACTGAGTTTTGTTGTACTTAATAAAGATGAAACAAAAAACAACCGTTAGCAAATGATTACCGCAGAAAACATTTTACTCGTTGGATCAATACTGATTTTCAGCAGCATCCTTATCAGCAAGACCGGATACCGCTTTGGTATCCCTACCTTATTGCTTTTCCTCCTGGTCGGCATGCTCTTCGGCAGCGACGGACTGGGTATTCAGTTCAACAGTGCCCAGGACGCACAGTTCGTTGGTATGATTGCCCTGAGCATCATCCTGTTTACCGGCGGTATGGGCACCCGCTTTTCAGACATCAAGCCCGTACTGAAACAGGGTATCCTGCTCTCCACCGTGGGAGTGATACTGACCACCCTGCTCACCGGACTCTTCATTTTCTACCTGTCTGGATATACTCCGGCAAACATTGAACTGACCCTGATGGCCTCCCTGCTGCTGGCAGCTACCATGTCTTCCACCGACTCGGCCTCCGTATTCAACCTGTTGCGTTCGCAGCGCATGAACCTGAAAGAAAACCTGCGCCCGATGCTGGAACTTGAAAGCGGAAGTAACGACCCGATGGCCTACATGCTGACCATCGTCCTGATACAGGTCATCAGCAGCGGCAGCAGCCTCGACCTGGCTGTCATCGGAAAGGACCTGGGCATCCAGTTCCTGATAGGCGGTGCCCTGGGATACATCGCCGGAAAGTTTGCTGTCTGGCTGATCAACCGCATCAACCTTTCCAACGCCTCCCTCTATCCGATTTTACTTTTAAGTATCGTATTCATCACCTTTACCCTGACCGACATACTGAAAGGCAACGGATACCTGGCGGTGTACATTGCCGGAGTGGTTACCGGAAACGCCCGTCTGGCCTTCCGGAAAGAGACCTCCACCTTCATGGACGGACTGACCTGGCTTTTCCAGATCATCATGTTCCTTACCCTGGGACTGCTGGTCAACCCGCACGAAATGCTTGACGTCATCGGTCCGGCCCTGCTGATTGCCACGTTCATGATTCTCATCGCCCGCCCGGTCAGCGTATTTGCCTGCCTGCTTCCCTTCAAGCAGGTCAGCCACAAGGCCCGCCTTTTCATTTCATGGGTGGGACTGCGAGGAGCTGTACCGATTATCTTTGCCACCTATCCGGTGATTGCAGAGATTCCGGGATCGCAGCAGCTGTTCAATATCGTATTCTTCATCACCCTGCTTTCCCTCATCGTACAGGGAATGACCATTTCCCGGGTGGCCCGATGGCTGCACCTCGACCTTCCGGAGGAAAAGACAGGCAATGAATTCGGAGTTGAACTGCCCGAGGAGATTGACTCGCAGTTGCGCGACCTCACCCTCACCGACGAACACCTCCTTCACGGCAACCGACTGGCGGACATGAATATCCCCAAGGGCACACTGGTCATGCTCGTGAAGCGGGGCGACCAGTTCCTCATCCCCAACGGACAGATGGAACTGCACAAAGGCGACAAACTGCTCTTCATCATCGAAAGCAAGGCTACTCCCGAGAGTTCCCCAACCCTGCCCAAGGCATAAGACAACGGGGCAGCAATATCTCCCCCAAAAGGCGGCCGGCCGGATTTTCAATGTGATTGAATTGAAAATCCGGCCGGTCGCCTTTATATTGGAAACAATTTCCTTATTTCATTCCCGTCTGCCGCTCCTGATCTGCGACAAACCACCGTCTCAGTTCTTCTTCTCCAGTTCCCGCAGACTTTCCATCTTCTTGGTTTCCAGGAATTCATAGATACCGCAAAGATGCTCCTTCACCCGCTGGTTGCCAAACTCATACACCTTGGTCACCAGTCCGTCCAGGAAGTCACGGTCGTGCGAAACCACAATCAGTGTACCGTCAAAATCCATCAACGCCTGCTTCAGAATATCCTTTGTCTTCATGTCCAGGTGATTGGTCGGCTCATCCAGAATCAGCAGGTTGACAGGCTCCAGCAACAGTTTGATCATGGCCAGACGCGTCCGTTCTCCTCCCGAAAGCACCTTGACCTTCTTCATCGATTCTTCCGGACCGCCGAACATGAAGGCACCGAGCAAATCCCGGATCTTGTTGCGGATTTCCCCCTTCGCCACATCGTCAATCGTCTGAAAGACCGTCAGATTCTCATCCAGCAGCGACGCCTGGTTCTGTGCAAAATACCCGATCTGCACATTGTGTCCCAGTGTCAGCGTACCCTCGTGCGGTATCTCGTTCATGATACACTTCACCAGCGTAGACTTACCCTCACCGTTCTTTCCCACAAAGGCCACCTTGTCGCCCCGCTCGATGGTCAGACTGGCATTCCGGAACACCACATGGTCGCCATACGTTTTACCCACATTATCCATAATCACCGGATAGCTGCCGCTGCGGGGAGAAGGCGGGAACTTCAACCGCAATGCCGACGTATCCTCCTCGTCCACCTCTATCAGTTCCAGTTTCTCCAGCATCTTCACACGGCTCTGCACCTGCAGCGTCTTACTGTAGGTTCCCTTGAAGCGCTCGATGAAGTCCTTCGTCTCCTGAATCATCTTCTGCTGCTCCTCATACTGCTTCATCTGCTGCTCCCTGCGTTCCTTGCGCAACACCAGGTACTGAGAGTAGTTCACCTTATAGTCATAGATACGTCCCATGGTCACCTCAATGGTACGCGTAGTAATATTATCCACAAACTTACGGTCGTGACTGATGACGATTACCGCCTTGGCACTGCTCACCAGAAAGTCTTCGAGCCACTGTATTGATTCGATATCCAGGTGGTTGGTCGGCTCGTCGAGCAAGAGCACATCCGGATTCTGCAGCAACAGCTTCGCCAGTTCGATACGCATGCGCCATCCCCCGCTAAAGTCGCTCGTAGGACGGTTAAAATCCTCACGCATGAATCCCAGACCCAGCAAGGCCTTCTCCACGTCTTCCTCAAAATGCGTCATGTCAATGGCATAGAACTTCTCGCTCATGGCGGCCACCTTCTCAATCAGCTCCATGTAAGAATCGCTCTCATAATCGGTACGGACAGTCAGTTCCTGATTCATACGCTCAATCTCTGCCTCCATCTCGCGCAGGTGCGAGAATGCCTGAGAGGCCTCCTCGAATACCGTCCGGCCGTCTTCCGTCATCAGGTGCTGAGGAAGGTATGCAATCACACAGTCCTTCGGGGCTGTAACCTTTCCGCGGGTAGGCTGACGCACACCGGCCAATATTTTCAAAAGGGTCGATTTACCGGCCCCGTTTTTTCCCATCAGGGCAATACGGTCCTTTTCATTGATCTGAAAACTAATATCACTGAACAGGGTAGTCCCGCCGAATTCGACGGTCAATCCATCTACTGAAATCATATACGCTGTATTTTCTTTGAACTTAATTTACTACAAATGAATTGCAAAGGTAAGCATTTTTCCGCAATTATCGGCAGGACGACCGTCCGTATGCGTCAGGGAAGCAGCCGAATAAGCCGCAGCCCCGGAAGAAAACCACTTCATCAAAGAAAAATGCGCCGTGTCTGCAGTCCGCAGAAACATTCTGCAAGAGGCGGTTACGGATAAGTGCAGCGAACAGCAGACAAAAGAAAAAAGAAACTGAAAGCTACCTTAATCCGCTACCCGATTTTATCAGTTAACGGCGCAGTTTTATTAATCAGCGGCGCAAACCAATAAAACCACGCCGACAAGCATATTCAGAAAACTTTTGCAATCATCTTCCTGCGCCGTTCCGGCACATTATCTCCGCTTATCCGTACAAAAAAACTTGTCCGGACACTTTCGGCGACCAACACGTCAGAGAAAGGTCCGGACAAGCAATGTAACAATATTACTTTCCTTCCTCTAATGTACTACTAACTGATAATCAGATATTTGTATAAGTCATGGTACAAATATGGTAATCTTATTTCATAAATATCAATAAGAATAAAAACTGGTACAAAAACGATTTAAATAATTGAATATCAAATATTTAATCAGAGGAAGCTATTGTTGTTATTTTGTTTTATTTATGTCAACACATTATTTTTACCCATAAATAAATGACCTCTTAGCCTAACTATCTTTTTTGTGAAGATAAAACATGTTTCATAAACAACGATAAACAATTAACCTAGTTTGATTATGTGATAAATTCCTTTCATTTGTTTTCACTTGTTCTTCATTCTTTGCAGTTATTTGGTACTTATCTTTTTACAAGAAGATTATTACTAATTATTGAGAGATAAAAATCTTTTGTTTTTTATTGGAAATGATTATCTCTTTATGATAGCAATAAGAAATGATAAAGATGAGTTTATATAGGCTGTCCCAAATGTGTTACACAGTTTGAAAATATGTTGCTTTTTATCAGCCCAAAGAGGATACCAACAACCTATTCTGCAACAATTGTAATGCCTTTGGTTCATCATCAAAAATCATTCCTCTTTGTTTGAGCAGGTTTATCTGGTCTGTAAAAATATGATATGTTTGGGATAAGATTCTTATTCGTTTCAGTTATCATGGATATATAAAAATAAAAAGCTCACCCTGAGCGCGCTGTTCTTACGGGAAGCGGGGTAAGCATGTTGCTACAAATTTAATACATTATTTTATGTCTGACAAAACATTCAACTGTTTTCTCTATATCGTATATCCCTTTTTATGTTATAAACAAAACTCTTTTATCTCAGTTTCATCATTCAGCCTTTCTAATCAGGCTAAGCTTTTTATTGCATAAATCCCCATCCGTCGCAACTCGGATAATACAGGTTTACAGTTTTTATTATTCTAAGATCATTACTGAGTATACAAGCTAAATTTTAAATCTATTTTTCCTAATAATCACCAAATTACTTTGACTACTGTTTTATGTTCATGATATTGTTACTGTTCAAAACTCATGAATAAATATTAACCATGAACAATACATTGTATTGTAAAAATACTCAATCCACTGTTTAAAATGTAAAGACACACAATAACTAAATGAACATTAAATAATTACATATAAAGATCAATATATAACAAAGGCTTATAAGATGCATATATGAAGCGAACACAATCAACCCCGATATATTCTCGACTTGCTTTTGTCAGCCATCATCCTTTCTAACCAAACAATGGACATAATAAACATTTTACCGAAACTTAAATTTTAATTAAACATGAATTTGTTATAGGGTATCCAGTATAATTACTCGTATACTTTATAACAGATTCATGATATGGCGATATATATATCCTGTTTCTTCCAAAATAACGGAATTTTCCATTTAAGATATCAATAAGCGAAACTTTATTTTCACATAATAAGTAAAGTTCTTCAACCGTAAAAAGAATAATTCTTGAAGACTTATCGTAAAAATACTCCAATGTTTTATTGGAAGGGTTGGATAAAGTTATAAATACTCCTTTTGTAAAGGGAGATTTTGCTTTAACTTTGTTTGAAAACAATAATAAATCATCTTTGGATATTTCTGTTGTTCTGTATTTTGCTTCAATAAGAATCGTATTGCCATTTAAGAGAAAGCTTCCGTCTATTTGGTCGTTTGTTGTACGATAAGAAGGTCTTGCATCCAAACCAAAAACATCAAATAGCTCTTTTAAATAATTTTCAAAAGCGTATCCTTTTTGTTGTTGGGTCTGCTTCTTTTCAATATCCAGTAATGATTTTTTTAGGGACTCAAAGTCTATCCTATACCTATCTTTTTGAGAAGTTTGTGTTCTCTTATGACTTTCCTTACCCAATTTTATTCTTCCAAATTCATACAGTCTGCTAATATCTTCTTGGGAAATATTTCCGCATAAAGAATTATTTTTCATATAGTTAATAAGCAAAATTATCATTTTGCCAACATATACATCTGATTCGTCTTCTATAAATCGTCGCAACATTTTTGCTTTTGATAATCCTGGATATTTTTGATATATGTTGTACGATACTACATCTTTCATGAACTCTTCAAATTCTCGGTTAGAAAAATTTAGGACGTATCCACTTCCCATGCCAAAAACTTTTTCTATTAATTGTTTTTCTTGAAATGATAATATGGCCATAAAATCTATTTGATTAATTATGTACTACAGTTTATATTTGGTTAGTATAGCAAAATGACGCAGTTATGTTAATAGATTGCCTCTGTAATTCTTTGTAAGATCTTCTATTTCGATATGTTTTGCACATTTAAAACACACTTTAATACTGGAATTTTGATTATAAATCTTTTGACTCAATAGTTTTACTGTCAGAAAAGTTCTTCCCATACCATCCCGATATTTCTTTCCTAAAATTCATAAAACTTTGTTTATCATCATTATAAGGACACTCAAAAGTTGAAATTAGTACATGTAAAGTCTTTTCCAAGCACCTTATAACCTCAAATAAAAGTGGAGGAAGTACCACGTTAAATGTACGAGTACAATCAGGATAGAATTTTTTACGTGCTTTTATATTCTTTAAAGTTCCACTTTCATTTAAATCAGGGAAAAAGATCCATTGCTCAATATTATCATTAATCAATCCATGATAAAGGGCATAATGAAAATCAAGCGAGCCATTATGGATTATTTCATCACGTAAACTCTCAATAGTTCGAATACATACAGCTTCCTTTTTTGCAAATAGTGTATTCTCTACCATTAAATTATCACCAAGCCACTTGCGTTTACCATACGTAATGTTTGCACTTTTCATATTAGGATAAGACAAGAAATTCACATTAGACATTTCTTGCAATTCGTAGGCTATCTTAGTTATGATATCAAAACTTGAAGCAAGGGTTATAATAAGTGAATTGAGATATGTATAAACATCAATACCCTGTGTACTTATTCCGAAAGCCACATCATCATACTCTTTAATATCACGGGATAAATTAGGCGTTAGAATTTCATATATTTTATTTATCAGCCTAACTAATACAGATGTTCTATTTTGAAAAGAAGACATCAACATTTCGCAATCATAATAATACAGAAGCCTATGAGTGAGTTCATTGTCATTTGCTTGCACAAGTGTCTCAAAATCTTCTTTAGAAAGACATCCCTCTTGACTATGCCCATCATTACGAACCCACATTGGTACCAATCCTACAATGGAATAATAATCGATACCTTTGAAAACATTCTTCATGATTACATCATGTAAGTCTACTTCAAGAATATTTAGATTCTCGAGAGCTTCATTGATTTGTATGCCTATAGGATCATAAAATGTAAACTCACAGATCTTCTCTTGTGGCGTTGGAAGATTTTGTCTTAACTTATCAAATAATTCTCTTGTTTGTTTTTTCATATTTTAAGTAAATTCTGGAAATTTGTAGTTTCTATTGCTTGCAGAATATTGTTTCATACCATTGATGTAAATAATCTCAGGTATGTATTCAGCATTATCCAACATATCCTTTTGAACTTCTGTAATTTTCTGCTTAATTTCTTCAATGTTGTTCTTTTCCATAATTATCATAAAAATGCCAGTCTTTGCTCGTTCTGCTTTCATGTAGGCAGGCAACTGAGTACGATAGCCGTGAATAAGATTCTCGTTAGTTGAGCGTTTAATTTCAATAACAGTATTAGCCTTTGAACCTTTCGTTATATGAAAATCAATCTCACCTACACCAGGATTATCTTCACGTGTTATAGCCAAGTCTAGATTACCTGCGATTTTGTATGTATCCGCTACAGTATATAATAGGAGTTGCCAGTCTGTTTCATCTGGAGTCCGATTATTTCGATAGAATAACTCAGAAAGTCTATTGTGCTCAACTAAATGTTTGAACTGATAACACATCGCCAACGTTAGCTTGTAAACCTCTTCATCTTCGTTCGCATACTCGGTTGGTTTTTGGAATGGAGTTTCGTCTAAGAGTTCTTGGAGTAATATATATTTATACTGATTTTTATTATCTGTAACAAAATCATATGGAACCGCATTGAGGTTTTTATAAAAGCTAATTGCTGCTTCATAGCAATCCTTATTACCTACAATAAGATTTTTCCAATCTTCCTTTTTATAGTTCTTATAATCAGACCAATTAATCCCTATTAGTTCTGCAATTTTTCTTTTTAGTCGATTATTATAATTACATACAGAATCTATATCTTCAAAATCATGAGCTACAGGAAGGTCTGCCAAAAATGATTCTGGAATAAAATGAATTGGTTTTCCCTTGTAATAAGGAACTTGAAATACAAGCCCGTATTCAAATGTGTAGGGGTGAGTTGTTAGCCCCATTTCTTGTGCAATCCTTTGTGTATACTCTAAGAAATGCTTTTGCAGGATGGCAATAGTCATATCACTGATTCTATCAGCTGCCATATTATCCTCTATTAATTGCATTAAACCAAATATTTCTGGATCTTCAAGACCTGCGTTTATGATGGTGTATGCACTATGGGCGAGTTGTATGGAAAGGGCACCACTAATACCTCTTCCTTTTGTATTACCTTTCGAAAATCCCAATCCTGTATTTGGAATTTCTTTGAAGGTGAATCTATTTACCATTTTTTTAAAGAATGGATCATGAAGATTATCTGCTTTTGAAGCCTTCACTAG
>OGEP01003730.1_pt1 | contig 11041 bp, 9 predicted proteins | sample 1570721 | NCBI WGS metagenome assembly OGEP01 (sample SAMEA2582131, study PRJEB24529) | metagenome | biome: Human gut stool | place: China | collected 2011 | reverse complement strand
ATAAAGCTGCTCTAAAGTCATATTGTATGCATAGTTCTGTTTACTGGTTTCACGACCATATTTATCAACACAATATAATGGAACTCTTTTAAGATTGTGTTCATCAAGCCATTTTCTTGATGACTCATACGAATCAAAAGGTCTTCCCGTAATAATAAAGATTTCGTGGCCTTTATCAATCCATTTATTAATAGTATCTGCTGCCCCTGTGGTTTCTTCATAATTTAACAGATTTTCTGGCAGATGCCCTGCTATCATCATCTCTTCATACTGTACATCACTCAAATCAAAAGTCTTTTTTAAATTAAAAAACTGCACTTCACGGTAAGGCACATCAATCCCAAATAATTCTTTTGCAATTTTAGTAAAATGCTTTGCTGTTTCACATAATACATCATCAAAATCTATATATACTTTCATTAGTATTTACCCTTTCTTCTGCCCTTACCGTCTTCTCCATCTCTTTTAGTTGATCATAATTTTCTACCGGGTGATATACTCTCTGATTGTCAGAAAGAGATTCCTTCATACAGCCAACTATACTTTTTAGAATAACTTGAATCTGTTCACGCGTTCATTCATCTTATCTGCACCCTCTGCGAGGTTAATACTTATTGCTGTATTCTCTTCTGAAGATGCTGCAGTACCCTGTACCACACCTGAAAGCTGTTCTATTCCCTGTCCAATCTGTTCTAATGACTCTGCCTGAGTGTTAGCTTTCTCCATTGTGTTCTGTGCCATTTCTGCAAAAGAATTCATATCTGAAATAATCTGATTAAAAGCTTCTGCTGTTGTTATTGTAATTTCATTTCCTTTTTGAATTTCAACTAAAGTCTTATCAATTAATTCTCTTGTATTAACCGCTGAATTAGCACTATCTGCTGCAAGCTTTCCAATCTGGTCTGCAACTACCGCAAATCCCTTTCCTGCTTCACCTGCCCTTGCAGCTTCAATAGAAGCATTAAGTGCTAACAGATTAGTCTGGGAAGCAATATCTTCAATATCGGTAATAATATTACCTATTTCCTTGGATATTTCTGTAATATGTTCCATCTCTGTCAGTAAAACATTCATTTTTTCTTTTTCTTCGTTTGCTTTGTTTGCAGAAGCCTTTACACGTTCAGATGCATTCTTTGTTTCACTTGCTGTATCCTCTGCAAGATCAACAACTGTATCTATTGTGGCATTAAGTTCCTGAATAACTCCTGCCTGCTCTGTTGCACCATCTGCTAACGACTTTGATGCACTTTCTACTTCCTTGGCATTATGTGTAACCTGTTCTGCAATATTGCTTATTTCTGACAATGTACTGTTAAAACGCTTTAAAATATACAGAAGCGAATCCTTTAATTCTGAAAAATCACCCAGAAACGGTGTAATATCATCACCATTTCTTGTTAAATCACCCTGTGCTATGAATTTAACCTCCTGTGAAATCTCGCTTACATAATCTGAAAGTATATTCATAGCTTCCTTAAGCTTTGTAATTGTTTCACCAAACTCATCATCAGATTCATATGTAAGCATATCCACGTTAGACAGCTCACCCTTTCTAAGGCTGGCAACTGCCTCATCAATCTGACGTACTGGTTCTGTAATTGAGTCTGATATTATCTTTCCTATAATTGTTGCAATCACTGCAATCGCTAATCCTGTTATGATAATGACAATAAAAATAATTATTGTACATATATTAGCAATTACTTTTGCCTTATCTAATTCCGCCTGAAAATCATCGCGTACTGAATTTAACTTTTCTACAAATTCCTTATTACTTTCATACACGCTTCCAGTCATAAGATTGGCAGCATCAGCCTGTTTGCCTTCTTTACTAAGCTTATATATTTTATCTGAGGCTGACCTGTAATCCTCCCATGCAGAGCTTGCCTTTTCATAATCAGCTTTACCTGCCTGTGCTTTCTTATTTGAATTAATTATTGTCTCTAACTTAGAAGATATATCCTTTATCTGATTCTCCATATCATTAGTTTCTTTTTCACAGGCTGCCATAACTGCTGTATCTGTTTCTACAAGATGCTGATACTGTTTGATTCTATATTTAGCAGTTATTGTTTGTAATTCCTGCAGACACTCAAGTGAAGGAGACCACACTTCCGTAATACTATGTATATTCGAACGAATCACTAATGTTGATATAAGCGCAACCATTACAAAAAAAGCTGTCATAACAAGCACTGCCATCCGATATACCTTTAATTTTGCTGCAACTCTTAAATTAGCTATCCAATTTCTTAACTTTTCCATATAGTTTCCCTTTCTTTTGTTTTTAAATTATATTGTAATAATAAACTTTTTCCGAATCACATTATAAAAAGGCCAGACAAATTCCGATATTCTCCAGCCCTTACAATCCTTCTTCAAAAAGCTTTTGTTAAAGATATCACAAAATTGTTTATATTGCAACAAACCAAAAAAATTGTTTATTTTCCAAAAGAATACTTTACATATATAATACAGCTTTTAAGACTCTAGCTATGGTAGTCTTGCACTATAGCTTTTCTCTTTTTTATTCATATCTGCTAACATGCTTAAGAGCCGGCTTTCACACCAGCCTCTTAACAACTGCCACGAATGCATCGACTATGAATATAGCAAGGGCAATCGCCCCTGCTGCCCCGATGGTATGCACAAGACTTAATAGTGCCTCCTGTGTATCTGCTGTAAACAGGTAATAAACTGTCTCATACATGCCTGCTCCCGGCACAATCGTAAGTATAGACGGAATAAGCGTTGTTGTTACCGGTGTCTTAATAAGTCTTGCAAGAATATGCGATATGACTGCCAGCACCAGTCCTGACACAAAGGTAGCCATAAGCATAGATGTATACCTTTCCGTATAAAGATATACAGCCCATCCTGCCATCCCTAATATTCCATTAACAACCAGACATCTTTTCGGTGCTTCAATAAGAACTGAAAAGCCTATTATTGCACCAAAAGCAAATATACTTTGTAATAGCATAATTCTCCATTCTTTAAATCACATTGACAGGCTACAATAATAATAATCCCACATATACTCCAAGGGCAATCATCGCTGCCTCTGTAAACGCCTGCAGTATATTTGCATTACCTGAAGCGTAATCCCCATGAAGCGTATCTCGTATGGCATTGGTTATGGCTGCACCAGGTACAAGCACCATAATCGAGCCTATGATTATCCTGTCGATATGCGAACCTATTCCAACGTGCACCATAACGAAAGCTATAACCGATATGACTATTGATGCCACAAGATCATTTATAAGTGGATTAAGTGCGATTTTCTTTCCGATATGAAGCCACGCTGCAAGAAATATTCCAACTATTGCCGTTGCTCCCATATCCCTAAAATCACCACCATACATCCCTGCAAAGAAAGCTACAACAAAGACTGTGCATATATCCTTAAGCCACCATGGATACTGGGATTTCTTAAGATGCTTAAGCTGTGAAAAGGCCTCCTCTAAGGATATAATCCTCATATAGAACTTTCTTGATATATCATTTACCTGGGCTATTACATTAAGATTGGTCGCGCCCTTATTCACACGCCTTATAACTGTAAGAGCATCTATGGATGGATCATCAAGTGATATCATAATACCTGTTGACACTACAAATGCTTCACTTGTTTTAAGACCTGAGGTTTTGAGTATATAATTTATCGTTTCCTCTACACGGTATATCTCAGCTCCGCTTTCTAACATAATAGTGCCTGCAAGTGCCGCTGTATCAATAAGCAGCTTATAATCTGGCTGTCCTGTTTTCTTCACATCCGACCCGGTAGTTTCTTTTTTCTTGTCACCAGCCTTAACTGCCTGTACCATCTAAACCCCTCCTTATATCTTACTGATAGCTTCCTTATAGATTTCTTGATAGTTTCCTTATAAATTCCTTGATAAATTCATTATAAATTTCTTATATATTCCTTAATATCCTCTTAATGTTTACGTCATGATTTTATATACTCTGCCTTTATCTGAAGGTATACTTCTTTAATTCGCAGTTCTTTATTCCAAATGCTGAGAATTCCTCATTTGTCATATTGTTGAAATACGATTCTACTATTCTTGATATGCCATTATGCGCTACAAGCAGATAAACCTTATCCTCACTGTCATTCTTAATATCATCAATAAGATTATATATTCTCTGGCACAGATGAAGCATAGTCTCTCCACCATCAAAATCATATACAAAGTTCATCTTTGCCTTTGCGAATTCTTTTCCATCTCTTGCGGTTGATTCATACCGTCCAAAGTTCTGTTCTTTAAGTCTTATTTCCTCACGGCAGGCTATTCCTGTCACCTCTGATATATGCTTTGCAGTATCTGCTGCTCTTACTAATGGTGAATACAGGATTTCATCTATATGGATATGCTCCTCTTTTATTCTTTTTCCAAGCTCTGTCGCCTGGTCATGTCCCAGACTTGTAAGTGCAATATCTGTTGCACCACATATTTTGTTTTCAACATTCCATATCGTCTGCCCATGTCTTGTAAAATAAAAATAACTACTCATGCCTTATCACCTCAACTCTGCATAATCTCTCCAGCATATCATCTGTCATATTGTATACCGCATCAATCACATAATTTCTGTAAGTGGCATTTCCATCCATATCGTTAAGCCTTTTATATGCTGTTTCTCCACTTATTCCCATAACACAGACTGCCGCTGCCACAGCTTTGGCTATGCTGTCCTGTATTGCTGTATCATGCTCTTTACTTATGCACATATCTGCTTTATCTGCATCTGCTTTATCCACATGTGCAGAGCCTGTATACACATTTTCCGTGCTGATAGCTGCAATATAGGCTGTTATCAGTGCTGACAGCTGACAGCCCGTTCCTGTCACCCTGCTCATCATAGGATGTCCGTTTCTTATACAATACACTGTATTCCCATCAGTTACTATATCTGTAACACCAGTTATACACAACACAGCCGCTGTTTTTTTTGCAAATGTTTTTGCAAAGGCTGCCACATCATATATATTGTCCTCTGTGATACGGTCAATATCATTAGCCTCCACACCTTTAGAGTGGTTAATGTCAGCCATTCCTACTGCAAGTGCTTTTATTTCTGATATGTTTCCTCTTATGACAGTCGGACTTATCTCTTTTATTATTCTTAAGGCTGCACTGTTTCTGAAATCTGAGGCTCCTGCACCTACCGGATCAAGCACAACCGGATGATGAAGAGCTGCTGCACTTCTGCCAGCAACCAGCATCGCCTCAAGCTTATTCTCATTTAACATGCCTATATTAAGATTTAATCCATCACATATAGCTGTTATCTGTCTAACCTCAAGTGTATCCTCTGCCATGATAGCTGCACCACCACATGCCAGAAGTATATTTGCACAATCATTCATGCTTACATAGTTAGTTATACTATGAATAAGCGGCTTCCTTTTATGCACTATTCCAATAATATTATCAAACATGTTATTCTTTACTCCAACACCCATTGTTATTCTATATTCTGCTGCATTTTTGCAAGCAGTCCCGATCTTTTAAGGCTTAGAACTATCATTCCCGATATCAGCGCACCTACTGCTGTTGATACAAAAAACGGAAATACATACACATAAAACGCCAGATTGGCTGCATTCTTTCCCATAAGGAATATAGCAACAGGGTACGCACTAAGTCCACCTAATATAGAGGTTCCAGCCACTTCTCCTATCATTGTCGCTATAATGTTATGAAATCTTTTATACACTACGCCACATACTAATGCACCAAACATGCTTCCCGGAAATGCCATAAGACTTCCTATTCCCAGCATATTTCTTATAAGTGATGCCACAAATGCTGCCATGACACCATAACCCGGTCCTAAAAGAACTGCACAGAATACATTAACCATATGCTGTACAGGTGCACATTTGCTTCCAAACACTGGAAACGAAAACAGACTTCCTACAACAGCAGCAGCACATAATATACCTGCTATTGATAATTTTTTGATACTAGTTGATTTCACGATATAAACCTCCTTTTTTCCTGCCCGGAAGCCTTATATATAATGACTCTTCCATACAGGAATTTCATAAATCATTTCATAAATCATTTTTTGTAGTATACCATATTCTTCAAATGTGTGATATATTAATCTATAAATACTAGGATTGCTACATAATTCGCGCAATCCCCTGACAACATACGCAGAAATGGAGATTAGTGTGAAAAATAAGATTTTTCACACGCAAGATTTGTGCTTCGCACAAACTTGAGATGCGCTGAAAAGCAGCGCAGGAATGGAGGATTAACGATGTACGAATTCACTAATGACTGCCTTATAGGCATTAAAGAAATTGATGATGAACATGCAAAGTTATTTAAAATGATTAACGATGCAATATCTATGGGCAACGAGCTTGATGACATAGCTCCTGTCGCTAATAACCTTATATCAGGTCTTAAAGACTATGCTGCCACTCATTTTGCACATGAGGAGGCTTATATGGAAAGCATCAATGACCCTGAACTAGGCCTTCAGAAAAAAGAACACGCTGCATTTACGAAAAAGGTTAATGAGTTCTGTCTTGATACATCATCAAAGGAAGCAGCTAAAGCCTCATTTAACGAATGTATTTCATTCCTTGTACGCTGGTTATACCATCATATACTCAGTAACGATATGATGATTGGTAAAATGTGTACTCCTGTCAATAAGGAAAATGAAAGCTCTGCTGATGCTGATGGAAAAAAACTTTTTACATTTACTGATAAGTATAAAACAGGTATTGAGTTTATTGATGAAGAACATAAGCGTCTGTTTGAAATAATAGATGAAACCTATGAGCTTATTCATGACCACTTTATCCATGATAAATATGACCAGATAATGTCTTTACTTGATCAGCTTAAGGACTATACTGAGTTCCACTTCCATGATGAAGAAGAATATATGAAGAGCATCAATTATCAGGGACTTGAGGCCCAGCAGCAGGCTCATGCAGCTTTCATTGATAAGCTTGTTAATATTGATATACATGAGCTTGAAGCCATGGACGACAACCAGCAGCAATATCTGCTTGACCTTGTCAACTTCCTTGTAACCTGGTTAGCCAGCCACATACTTGGCACTGATAAGAAAATACCTGCAAAACCAGCAGACAAATAAACACACTTACATATAAAAAATAGATTGTAAATATATCTTTTTATATTTACAATCTATTTTTTTATTGTTTATAATATTGTTTATAATATGATGTAAGTTTCAAAAGTCTAACCCCACATGAGCCCGCACATCTGATATAAGACAAATGACGATATTACATGCCAGCATTGTGCTTCTCAAAAAACTTCTTAGTTTCTGCCACTACAACTCCACTAAGTGCAAACAGTGCAATCATGTTAGGGAGTGCCATAAGTCCATTGAATATATCCGCTATTGTCCATACAGCACTTACTGTCATATATGGTCCTATAAATACTGCTAATATGTATATCCAGCGGAATATCTTTACATGCTTCATATTTCCGTTACTTAAATATTCAAGACATCTTTCACTGTAGTAATCCCATCCAAGAATAGTAGTAAATGCAAAGAATACAAGACAAAGCATAAGTACAAAGGATGAAACCTGTGCAGGAAATGGCAGTCCATTCTGGAATGCATATGTAGTAACCTGGACACCCTGAAGTCCCTCTACCTGCCATGCTCCTGTTATAACTATTGAAAGTCCTGTAAGTGTACATATAACTATTGTATCTATGAATGTACCTGTCATGCTTACAAGTCCCTGACGTACTGGCTCTTTTGTCTGTGCTGCTGCCGCTGCTATAGGTGCACTACCAAGTCCTGCTTCGTTAGAAAAGATACCTCTTGCAACACCCTTCTGCATAGCTACAAGCATGCTTCCTACAACACCACCTGTTATAGCTCTTGGTGAAAATGCTGCTTCCACTATAATCTTAAATGCTGTTGGAACCTTTGTTATGTTAGTTATAACAAGAACTCCAACAAACAACACATATAACACAGCCATAAATGGTACAATAACCTGACTTACACTTGCTATTCTCTTAACTCCACCTATAAGAACAAGAGCTACACATACTGCAAGCACAAGAGAAGCTATAACAACTGACCATGAATATTCTCCTAAAAATGGGATATTCACACAATGTGAATTATTTGCATCAAAAAAGCCATTAACAGCACTTGATATACCATTTACCTGGCTGAATGTTCCTATACCAAAAAGACCTACACATACACCAAAAAATGCAAATATTTTAGCAAGCCATTTCCACTTCTTTCCCATGCCCTGCTCTATATAGTAAAATGGTCCACCCAGACTATGTCCATCTTCTGAAACAACACGGTACTTAACAGCTAAAAGTCCTTCTGAAAATTTAGTTGCCATTCCAAAAAATGCTGCAACTATCATCCAGAATAACGCTCCTGGACCTCCTGCGCATACAGCAGTTGCAACACCAACTATATTACCTGTACCTATTGTAGCACTTAAAGCTGTACACAGGGCTGCAAAGCTTGATATTTCACCTTCGCCCTCCTCTTCATTCTTTATCATCCACTTTAACGCAAGAGGAAGTTTTCTTATCTGAAGCACACCAAGACGTACTGTAAGCAGTATACCACCTGCTATGATAAGAACCATAAGAGGTACACCCCAGACAAAATTATCAATTGTTGTAAGAACCTGATTAACTAAATTCCACATATGTCCTAACTACCTTTCTTTATTTTCATAAATATAAATGACAAATATCCGGTTATATGACTTTCTATGGAAAACTGACAAGCTTTTCAGCCTGAATGGAATACATGACCTTAAGATTATATTGACTTATATATATTTAATATATATATACTTATATAATAATAGAACATATGGCCTTCTCTGTCCTTTTGCCTGAGAGATTCATATACGCATGTATATGTTGCACCTTCGGCTTCTGTATTATATCAGAATCTCCAGAGAGTCGATCCATTTACAGTTGCACCAGTCCTTGACACTGGCACCTGAGAGTGTTACTCCTTCGGTAGACATCAGTCACTTTCCTGCAAACTTCATATCGAAATTGTCATAGACTAATATATATCTATTTCAGACATTTTTCAACATTTTTTTATAATAATTTTAGATAATTTTAGATAATAAATTTATTCCAATGAATTTATTCGAAGTAACGTCTTATTCCATCTATAAGGCCATCTCTTAAAGTCTCAAGCCTGCTGTCGTTATGATCTGAACATTGATTTCCAAGTTCTATATCAACTGATGGTATTGTGCTGTACGAGGTCTGTGTAAGATCTATCTTCATACTTCCCTGTCCGTTTATCTTAGCGCCGTTGTTACTAAGTCCTGCTATAAGTGCTTCACCTAACGCATTATGTTCCTGCCAGTGTGAGGCAACTGGTTCCATGTCCTTTATGCCATCAGGAACAGCTATATAAAAGCACCCCTTATCATAGCTTAAGTTATCTCCATCCCAGTGAAGTGCTATATGGCAATCAGCTGCATTATTAGCTATAACTGTCCTCGCCACATTATCAAGCTGGACATCATCAGAATCCCTTAACATAAGTACATCATAGCCGTTATCCAGCAGTCCGTCTCTTAATATCTCTGCCATGCGGAGTGTTACTCTGCTTTCAGCAACGCCATCGTTAAATGTCATTCCAGATGACACTGCTACAGCCATCGTTGAACCACTTGCTGTAGTTCCTCCTGTTGTCTTAGGTGAACCATCCGGATGACAGAATGTTTTTACTGTTGTGCCACCTACTGTACCATGTCCTGCATTCACTGCTACTGTTATGCCTTTACGTTCACTACTGCTTTTATAATATACTGCATTTCCTGTTGTTATAACTGCATTTCCAGCGTACTGCCATGAAGGATCAAGCTCGACTCCTTCCTTGTCAGAATATGCAGGCTTTACAGCTGCATTGTTGTCAGTAGTGTCAGCTGCTTCTATGCTTGTTTCTTCATTAGTATCCTCTTCAGTGATTGTTTCCTCTGTATTATTCTCTTTAGTCAGCTGTTCTTTTTCTGTATCTGATATAACAGCTTCATTCACACTAACTGTCTGTTCTGATGAAATGCTTTTATCCGCTTTACTGCACGCTGCAGCTGTAACTATACATAGCATAGCACTTATGCATACTAATAATCTTTTTCTCATATATAATCCCTATAATCTATCATAATCATAATTGCCAAACACGATTTATACTTTTGACTCTTACATCATTCTATTAAATTATATTTGAATAATCAAGTAATTATTTACTTTTGTTCTTTTTTGTAATTATTTACTTATGTTTACTTTTTTTATTAATACTTTTATAAACCAATAACACGATATATATAATCCATATCCATATTGGCTCTTATAACATCTGCAAGCTTATCATACTCAGCCTGTTTATACATATCATAGCTTATATGAGCGCTGTCTTGTGATATTCCCCGTCTTTTACATAACATTTCTATGAAACTATCACAGAATTCCTGCACATCAAAGATTCCATGCATATATGTTCCTGCCACATTGCCACGTACACATCCGTCCATATATTCCAATCCATCCACTGTATTTCTTATTTTTGCAAATGCCACGTCTGTTTTTACAACACTCTCTCCCATATGTATCTCATAACCACCACATACTTTTCCTGTAAGTCCACTCCATATGCCTGACTGATCACATATTATCCCTTCCACTCTTGTCCTGTGCTTGCTTCTGGAAAATGTTGTTACAACTGGAAGCAGTCCCATTCCTGCTACAACTTCTCCAGTTTCTGCACCACACGAATCATCAATGACATTTCCTAACATCTGAAAGCCACCGCATATTCCAAATACTGGAACTTCCTGTCTGGAGCATTTTATAATCTGTGCTTCTATTCCATTTTTACGGAGCCATTTTAAATCATTAATTGTATTCTTGCTTCCCGGAAGAATTATGAGGTCGGGATTTCCAATCTGTTCTGCCTTGTCTGCATAACGCAGATTGACCTCTTCAATACGCTCAAGCGCATTAAAATC
>OGEP01003729.1_pt1 | contig 11041 bp, 14 predicted proteins | sample 1570721 | NCBI WGS metagenome assembly OGEP01 (sample SAMEA2582131, study PRJEB24529) | metagenome | biome: Human gut stool | place: China | collected 2011 | reverse complement strand
AACACAGCTGAACACAAAAAACAAGAACTTTGATATATCAAGGTTCTTGCAGGAGATTATGAAAAAGAAAAGTTTTAGGATGGTTATAGTATATAAGCTGATGCTTAAATAAATCTAAACTGATGACAAATTTTTCCTCTTCTACCAGGCAAAGGCATTAGTTGGTGCTTGTAAATAGTCTAACCAAATCTTATCTTGTAAGAGACAAAGTGTGATGGAAAGACCTGCCATATCCAAGCTAGTAATAAGATGACCAGTCTTCGTAAAAACAATATTTAGCTCATCTAATGCCAAAAATTCAAGAACATCATTAGTAAAAATCTGCTCTTCCAAGGTTGAACTGCCACCAAGATTATTGATCAACAGAATAAAAGAATCCCCATCATGCCACTTAAATTTCATTTTTAATTTATTGATCAATTCATTAGCTAAGACCTCAGATGATTCAAAAGGAACCGTACGGTAACCTGGTTCACCATGGATACCAATCCCAAACGAAATTTGCCCCTCAGGTAATTCAAACATTGGTTGCTGATCCCAAGGCAGAGTTGCGGGCTTAGTTGCAACACCTAATGTCGCAACAGATGTTGATAAAGATAGCCCAATTTGTTCCAATTCATCCAAACTAGCTCCACGATGTGCAGCTTCACCTAAAATCTTATGGAGTAAAATGGTACCTGCAACCCCACGATGACGCATCTGGAAGTTTGATGTCTCCACTGAAATATCGTCGTGAGAAATCACATACTTGACTGGAATCCCTTCTGCACGCGCGTCATGAATGGCCTGACCAAATTCGTGCAAATCTGCCTCGAAGTTCTTGACAATGACAAAGACACCCTTGCCACGATTAAGAAAGCGAATCACTTCTAAAATATCTGCTGCCTTAGGAGGAACAAAGAGCGGTCCGCTAATGGCAGCCGTCAACATGCCCTCACCAACGTAACCAAAATGGGCTGGCTCATGACCACTGCCACCACCTGACAAAATAGGTATCTGTTGATCAGATGCTTGACTATTATAAATTGCTGGCAAGTCCTTAATTTGCTTGAGATGAGGATGAATGTTAACAATAGCTGCAATGCTCTCTTGCACATAATCCATTCCTTGATTGTAAATATGTACCATATTTATACCCTAATCGTCTTTTAAAGTTGTTTGAATATAGTGAATCACAGCTTGACTATCTAGTTGACAGCTCCGAGCTGAACTTGTCAAATGATGTTTAATCAAATTGGCCAAGGCCAAGCTATGATAAGTAACAAATAATTGGCGCTCTTCCGCCGTCGCAAACGGTTTATGCTCATAATCATCAATAATTTTACAAATAATCTGTTGGCAATAGCCTTCAAAATATGATGAGAAATCATTTTGATCAGCAATCTGAAATAATTTACTGTAAAAAGCAGCATTGACCTGAAAAAAATGAAACAGCTCAGTAATCAGTTGAAAGCCAGAAATGTATTCTAGATTATCTGTGATTTGTTCACTCAACTCGGTCTGAAAAATCCATTCTAGTAGCTCATACTTATCCAAAAAATAATTGTAGAAAGTTTGCCTGCGAATACCTGCTTCTTCCATAATAATACTAACGCTAATTTTATCAAAAGGTTGCGACACAAAAACTTTCTTAAACGCCTTAGCAATACGCTTTTTAGTAATAAGTGAGGAGACCATTTTTCCTCCCGTAATAGTATTAGCTGATTCTCTTCTGACAAGAAGCCTAAAGGCAAATCTACTTAGCTTTCCCATTATTAAGTTAGAAATAAGCTATAGATTATGAGAATCGTATTTTAGTTTCTTCTATAAGTTTAACACCTTTTGACAGCATTGCAAACCTTTCCAAAGAGGACAGAACTGATTTTTTGTCCATTCTCAAATATCCATTAAAGTTTTATAATGAAGACGAAAAATAACAAAAGGAGTTAGACTCATGAAAAAAATTATCAACAAACCAACAGATGTGCTTCCTGAAATGCTTAATGGTCTTGCCTTTGTCCACAGCGACCTTGTGCATCGTGTGGAAGGCTTTAACATCATTGCCCGCAATGCTGAAAAAACTGGCAAAGTCGGTATTATCTCTGGCGGTGGTAGTGGTCACGAACCTTCTCACGCAGGCTTTGTCGGTGATGGCATGCTGTCCGCTGCTATCTGCGGAGCCGTTTTCACTTCGCCTACTCCTGACCAAGTTTTTCAAGCTATCAAAGAAGCTGATGAAGGCGCAGGCGTTTTCATGGTCATCAAGAACTACTCTGGTGATGTCATGAACTTCGAAATGGCACAAGATATGGCTGAAATGGAAGGCATCAATGTTGCTAGCGTCATCGTTGACGATGATATTGCTGTTGAGGACAGCCTCTACACCCAAGGACGTCGCGGTGTAGCTGGCACTATCTTTGTTCATAAGATTCTGGGAGAAATGGCTCGCGCTGGTAAATCACTTGATGAGATTAAAGCTTGCGCTGATGAATTGGTTAAAAATATCCACACTGTAGGACTAGCCCTCAGTGGAGCAACGGTTCCTGAAGTTGGTAAACCAGGTTTTGTCCTTGCAGATGACGAAATTGAATTTGGTATTGGCATACATGGTGAACCAGGCTATCGCAAAGAAAAAATGCAGTCTTCTAAAGACCTAGCCAAGGAATTAGTTGATAAATTGACTGACTCATTTGATGCTAAAGCTGGAGATAAATTCGGTATCCTCATCAACGGCATGGGTGCTACTCCGTTAATGGAACAATATATCTTTGCCAACGATGTCGCGCAGCTATTGACCGAAAAAGATCTCGATATTACCTACAAAAAACTCGGCAACTACATGACTTCTATTGATATGGCTGGCTTGTCCTTGACTTTGATTAAGTTGGAAAATGAAGACTGGCGCGCTGCTCTTGAAAGCCCTGTGACAACTATTGCTTGGGGATAGGAGGAAACTATGGATGTACAAACTGCAAAAGCTTGGATAACAGCCTTCAACGCTAAAATCCAAGAAAATAAAGATTACTTATCAGAACTCGACACTCCTATCGGAGACGGCGACCACGGTGGCAATATGGCTCGGGGCATGACTGCCGTTATGGAAAACATGGACGGTGCTGATTTTGCCAGCGCAGCTGATGTCCTAAAAATGGTGTCTATGCAACTTTTGAGTAAGGTGGGCGGAGCATCTGGTCCCCTTTACGGCTCTGCTTTTATGGGCATGACTAAGGCAGAACAAGCTGGCGCTGGCATCGCAGATGTCTTGGCTAGCGGCTTAGAGATGATTCAAAAGCGTGGTAAGGCGCAGATTAATGAAAAAACCATGGTCGATGTCTGGACCGGTGTTGTTACAGCAGTCAAAGAGGCTACCTTAACCGAAGAAATTATCGACAATCTGGTTGAGGCAACCAAAGACATGAAAGCAACCAAAGGCAGGGCTTCTTATGTGGGGGATCGGTCTATTGGACATATCGACCCAGGCTCTTTCTCTTCAGGCTTGCTCTTTAAATCCCTTCTTGAAGTAGGAGGGGTCTAAATGGCAGATGTTGGAATGGTTGTCGTTTCTCACTCAAAGTATATTGCTCAAGGTGTTATTGAATTAATTTCTGAAGTGGCTAAAGACGTTTCCATCACTTATGTCGGTGGAACTGAAGACGGTGGCATCGGCACCTCATTTGACCAGGTTCAGGCTGTGATTGATCAAAATGACAAGGATACACTACTAGCTTTCTTTGACCTGGGTTCTGCCAAAATGAATCTGGAAATGGTAGCTGATTTTTCAGACAAAGAAATCATTATTAACTCAGTACCAATTGTGGAAGGGGCTTATACGGCTGCAGCGCTCTTGCAAGCTGGCGCTGACCTTGACAGCATTGAAACACAATTAGAGGAGTTAAAAATTAATAAGTAAAGGAGATTATCATGACTCAATTTTTTGGAGAATTTATTGGAACTTTCATCTTAGTTCTCCTTGGTGACGGCGTAGTTGCCGGTAATGTTCTTTGGAAAACCAAGGAAGAAGGTACTGGTTGGGTTCCAATTGTATTTGGTTGGGGAATTGCTTGTACTATTGCCGTTTACGTTGCTGGGCTTTTCAGTCCCGCTCACTTAAACCCTGCCGTCACTTTAGCTATGGCTACAACAGGATCTCTGCCATGGAACCAAGTTTTCACCTTCATCCTAGCACAAATGCTTGGGGCTATGGCTGCCGCTGTGGTCTTGTGGCTTCACTACTACCCACACTGGGCTGAAACCAAGGACCAAGCCGCAATTTTAGGTAGCTTTTCAACTGGTCCAGCCATCCGCCACACGGCGTCTAACTTTTTGGGCGAAGCCCTTGGAACAGCCATTCTTGTCATCACCATTATGGCGATTGGTCCAAATAAGGTAGCTTCCGGTCTTGGTCCGATTATCGTTGGCCTTGTTATTATCGCTGTCGGTTTTTCACTTGGTCCAACAACCGGCTATGCTATCAACCCAGCTCGTGACCTCGGTCCTCGCATCATGCACGCCATTTTACCAATTGCTAACAAAGGGGATTCTGATTGGTCTTATGCCTGGATTCCAGTCCTAGGACCAATTGCAGGTGGCATCCTCGGAGCATTACTTTACAACCTAGCACTCGGTATGCTTTAACAAATAACCTCCCAGAGAGTTCATTGACTTTCTGAGAGGTTATTTTAGTTGACAAAATTAATAATTGACCTTCCAGTCATACGAACATACTTGCAACAGCTACCGCTAGGATACTCATATGATATAAAGTCATACTCAAACAAGCCTAAAATTGATATGCTTTTTCGCTTCTATTCTCCAAACCAGATTTCAATCTCACGTTTAGCTGCTTCTACGGAATCTGAACCGTGAACCATGTTGCGCATGTCGCCATTTTCATCTGGACCTTGAGCAAAGTCAGCACGAATAGAACCTAGTTCTGCTTCAGCTGGGTTAGTCACCCCCATTGTTTTACGCCAAGTCTTTACCGCATCAGAACCAGTGAAAGTTCCAACGATGATTGGTCCTTCTAGCATATAAGTCTCGATTTGATGGTAAAAAGGTTTCTCAAGCAAATCTTCATAGTGCTTCGCTAAAATTTCCTTGCTGGCTTGTAGCATCTTGATACGTGTTAGCTTAAAACCACGACGCTCAATGCGACGTAAGACCTCACCAGCCAAACCACGCTCAACGCCATCGGGCTTGATGATAAATAATGTCTCTTGCATAAGACACCTCCATAGTTTTTATTTTATTATATCAGAAAAGGTTTTCAAAACAAACTATCACCTATGACTCATTAAAAACTTTCAAGATAAAAGAAAGAACACCGTTATGATACGTAGCTGCTAAAAGTTTCTTGCTTACAGATACGGGGATACCAAAGCCTGTCTTCTGTAAAAAGTTTACTCTAAGTTTGCACCCTAATCTATCAAACTAACAGCACTTGTACAATCGAACCTTTCTTTTCAACTATTATCACTAAACACAAAAAGATAAGCTCTTGCTACTACTCAAGGGCTTATCTCGGAGATTTTACCGTAGTCGTAGACCTTCAGGTCGTACGAATACATATGTAACGGCTACTGTCAGATTGAACGGCAAAGCCGTGAAAAGATGACTAGTAGCCACTACCATAAAAAAGATACGTTCACTGTTTGAACTTTAATTCATTACAGTGACGAATACCGAAGCTTGCCTTCGGTGAAAGTTTTTAGGATGGTTATAGTATACGAAGTTTCTCTTAAATAAACCTTAAAAGACAGCTACTAATCCCAACCTCATTGACAATAAATCTCAATAGCTTGTGTTATAAACTCTGCTGTTCTCTGACCACCTGCACTATCAATGTTCTCGGTGAAGCGCTCATCAGCGACATACATTTTCCCCAAGCCTACCAAAATCTCCTTGGTACCGGGGTAGAAGTTATCGGTGATGAAGTCTTGCAAGACCTTGACTTGTTCCTGAACCTTGTTGTCTGACGCTGGCTTCATTTTTCCGAAGACCACCAGAATTTGGTTCATTTTCTCTTGTTTTTTTGAAAAATCGCTAGCGCTGTGTTTGCTTTCAAATGCTTGATAGGCTGATGTCTGTCCCCAACGTGCCTTGGCTCCCTCTTGAAATGCATCTAGTTCTGCTTGATCATATGCTGTAAAATCAGTCATTTTTAGTCCTCCTTGCATGTCTTTAGCCTGACTAATGACTGCTTCCAAGTGTTGTTTTTTCAGTTCTAACCAAGTGATTTGGTCAGTTAGGGCTTGGTTGCGGTCAATAGTTTGGGCTGTCCATGATTTCTTTTATAGTCGTTTAGTTTTTGGAGAGGAAACTCCAGTTCTCGAAAGAGGAGAATCTCCTGCAATCTAACTGGACTGTCGTCATCATAGTAGCGATAGCCATTTTCCCCTACAAAAGCAGGTGACAATAGGCCAATCTCATCATAATAGTGGAGCGTGCGCACGCTGATACCAGCGATGGCGCTCATGTCTTTAACTGTCTTCATGGTTACCTCTCTACTAGGAGTATAAGCTATGACGTGGCGGAAGGGTCAAGGGTTTGCTACATTTTTATCGGCACTCGTCCCCAAGTCTGCTCTGCTACTCCTTCCCCCCCCAGCTGATAAACAGCGTCAGCTTGCTGAGTAACTGTATCCCACGGCTCCGCCCCAATTCGTGCGACGATATCCACTGACTTTTTCACAGTTTTGAGGTGTTCTCTGCCTTTCTGTGTAAAACCAAGGATATGAACCTCCTCTGGCAGTGATTTTTCCACAGCGTTTACTAGAATGTAAGTCAAAATCCGTCGCACGCGCGCTTTAGTGTAGCGTTTTGTAGCGACTTTATCCACCAGTTCTTCCACTGTTTCCACATGGCGGATGTTGGTTTTGATGCGGTTGGCGACTTCGTCGTTGACTTGGTAAATCTGCGTCAAGTCTGAGTTTGTGAGAATTTGGTATTTAAGCAACTGGAAGTAGTTCTCCCATGACACCTGTGGACTTTCTAAGAGCAGCTCTGCATTGGGCATGAAGGCATTCACGAAATCCTTGTCGACCTTGTGCTGACGGATACTTGTTGCTGAGGCGTAGGCAACGTCTTTTTCTTTGGAATGATAGCCTGCGCCCTGACGCTCTATGGGGGTTAAGCGGATGCCCTTTTGGCTTGCTGCCTTGGTGTAGGCAAGCCCCAAAATATGATTTGGGGTGTCGCCTGTGAACTGGATGCCTGCAAAATGCTCCCACATAGCCTGGGTCTTCTGTGGATAAGAGAGGTGAGCGGGCTGATTTTCCAGAAAAGTCGCCATTTCTTGAGCCTTTTCCACATAGATGTCCCCAATCTGATTATAATCAAGGACGGACTCGGTGCCGAAGGTCAGGTTGTCCACACCAAGCTTAGCCAAAATATCTATGGCGCCCTCAGCAAAATAGTCCGCCGACTGGACGGCGACCAGAAAAGGAAGCTCAACCACCAAATCAGCCCCATTTTCCAGCGCCATCTGAGCGCGGATCCACTTGTCAACGATGGCAGGTTCCCCCCGCTGCATAAAATTGCCTGACATGGCAACGATTTTCACACCCTCTGCCTGGTCTAGGAGGTACTTGTGCCCGTTGTGGAAGGGATTGAATTCGGCGATAATTCCTGTGACTGTCATTTGAAACTCCTTTTTATTTCTTTTATTATAACATGTCAGTTCAAACAAAAAATGCTTCCCGTTTAAAAAGGGAAACATTTTAGTAAACCTCCAACATCGATTGGAAGATTGTTTTCCTTCTTCTCTATCTGAAAATGAAAACGGTAAGCTCTTAACTATCTTGGTTGTGATTGGTCAGGGGATGACTGGCTCATTAAGTTAAGTTGGGCTAGGCGTCTTTTTCTGAGCTATCTAGCTTTTGCTGTCAAGATTATCAGACTCGACTGTCTTTTGCTGGTTAGTAGTTTTTCGATAGCGACTACGGACTGTATTTAGCTGGTCACGTAGGTCGGCATACTTGGATTTATCAGGATAGGCGTAAGCATTGATAGCTGTGAAATCAGTCAGAAAATCATAGACTTCAATCATGTCAGCTCGCAAGGCTCTGCTATTTGACCTAACCGTACCCTTTTGCTCCTGCAAGCGAGACTTATAAAGGGCTTCAAACTTAGCTTGGGTCAGTCTGAGCTGTTCAAGGTGAGGCGTCAAATTAAGGGCCTCAAGTGCCGACTGGTAGGTTCCCTTATCCAGCTGGGCTAAGAGGTGGTTGATTTTTCCGTCTCTTTCTCATAAGCGGCAACAGTAACGTTTTTGTAGTTTTTAAAGAGGTCAGCTAAGAGCTTGTAGGCCTTAGCCATACTCTCTCCTGCTGGACGCGAGAGAAGGCAGCCACCAGACTCGTCAAAGTCGTCAGCGCATCATCTCTGTTCTTATCCGCTTTTTCCAAGTCTTTAGCAAACTGGCTGCTACGAGACTTGTGCAAACCTGCTTGAAAGTCGGCAAGGAGAGTTTTAAGAGTTTCATTTTTGGACGCATAGAGGGACTCTCTTCCCTTTGTCGCAAAGGTGGCAATGGCAGAGCTGCTCTCAATCATCAGTTGGGCAAGACTCGCATTATCAAGTTCCGTCAAATGTAATGGTGCAATTTGGTAATCGTGCATTGTCATCTACTTTCTATCTTTAGTAGGGTTTCCATCAAGTGGAAAATAAAAATGAGACCTGTCAACAACAAGCCCCAAAACCAATCAAGAAGCAGGAAAGTTAAGAACCTATCGTTTTAATTTTCAGAGAGAAGGGAAGAGGGCTGGTGGCATAAGAAGATGAATTAGTTTGGTAGCCGAGGAAAGAAGCGACGTGCGGAAATGGGGTGCCTAGCTCTTAAGGAGAGTGGTGGCGCTCGGAAATGAGATGCCTAGCTCTTGGGGTAGTTGGCGGTGCGCGGAAATATGTTCCCTAGCCACTCAGGAAGAGTAAGGGCACGCGGAAATTTACTCCACGGCAGTTAGGAAAGGTCAAATTCGGTTGGAAATTAGTTTTCTATGCTTCAAGGAAACCCATTATCTAGCAGTTAATATTTTCTTTAGTAGTTTTCTTAGATAAAAAAACATTTTTAGAACTCATTACGAATAATAAATTGTAGACCTGTTACGACGTGACGTAGTTCTACGAAGCAAAGCGAGTTAGAAATACGCATGCAACAGATACTTAAAATGGCAAGATGGCAATCTTAGCTATTTTTTAGTATCCACCGCGTGGTTCCGAAGTTTCTGTATGGCTTTCAAAGTCTGGGGGACTTTAAAAGGTGGGAAATAGGGAGAGCTTCGCTCTCCTCCTTCGTTTGCTTATGGAAATAAGTATTAAATCTAACAGAAAGGCTAGGCATTTACGCCAACTTCTATGGAAGATTGGCTATGCCTCGCACCAGTCTCAGTTGGCGAAAAATATCGTTTCGCCAACTGTGCCGTCGGAGGAGCATTTTGTTAGCTGATGTCGTAATGGTTATCATAGCTTTCGCCAGTTTATTACTAGACTTGCTTAGCTTAATAATCGTTATCATCTTAGCAATCGTGGACAAAAAATAACCGTCAGCAAACTTTGACACAGTTCTGACGGTTATTTTTTAATCAACTAACTATGAACCACTGTTGAGCAGTTCTACAGAAGGTATTGAGTTGGCGCTCAACACCTTTTTAATTAGTCTATCAAATTCCTGTCTATCTGTCAAAATAGACTTTTTACTGTCAACAACTAAAGCAGACTTATTTCTGCGCCACAAAGAACCAACGCGCAGACGTTTCAGTTGGCTCTTTGTCTTCAAAATCTGCATAGAGTTTGAAAGACTTAAACCCCGCTTGCTCTAAGAAAATATCATAAGTTAAGACCTCGTAAGTGCGTTCTTCATGAATTTCATCATGGCGCGTAAAGCTGCCATCCGCCTCTTGCACAAAAAAGGTCAGCTCATGCACGATAGAATGCGGAGCCTCATCTTCATAAGTATCCCAAAGCATGGCAAACTCTTCAGCATTTTCATGGTAAGAATAGCCAGGAAAGACCTGGTCAGTCTGGTAGGTTGAGTGGACGTCAAAGATGAAGACGCCGTCGTCATTGAGGGCGTCATAGACCTGCTTGAAGACGTCGCCAACCTCAACCTCGTCCTGCATATAGCAGATTGAGTCCGAGTAGCAGGTCACAAAGTCGTACTTGCCAGCCTGCGACAAGTCCAACATATTGCCTTGGAGGAAGTCAATTTTCTTTTTGACAGAAGCTGCGCGTTTCTCAGCAATCCTGAGCATATCAGCGCTCAAGTCAAGTCCAGTCACCTCAAAGCCAGCTTGCGCAAAGCGAATGGACTGAATCCCAGTCCCGCAAGCCAGCTCCAAAAGTTTCTTTTTATCCTTTGACTTTGGCAAATGGCGGAGCGAAAAGTCCGTCCACTTGTCATACAAAGAATCGTCCATCACCGCATCATAAACCGATGCGAAAGTTTCATAAGTTGCCATGGTTATACTCCAATTTTTTCTAATGCGTTCAGAAGGTCCTGCTTCATTAAAGCCAAGTCATTTGCTGTCGGTTTCTTATCCTCATCATACATAAGTTCCATAGGATACCACCAGACTGGTCCTTTTCCCTCATGACCATATTCTCCTAAGTCACCTGATCGTCTCGGAAATAGATGCCAATGAACATGCGCATCTCCATTTCCAAGCAACTCACAATTCATCTTATCCGCACCAAAAGCAACTTTAACAGCCTCAGCAACATCTGCCATCTCAGATAAAAATAGATTACGCTCTTCTCTATCAAGTTGGTCTAGCTCGGTAATATGATTTTTCCCTAAGAAAAGTGTTTAGACCAAAATAATGAGAATTCTTGCAAAGACCAATGATCGTTCATACTATTTTCTTTTACTTTTCCGGCCAGGGAAGATTCTTAAATATAGGGTCACTATTTGAGTAGTATAGGGTTATGTTTATTGAAAATCGTTGTGTATCTTTGGGGGCGAATAAACAAATAGAAAAATGAAAAACGCAATTGTTTCCTTACTCCTGCTTTTGATGGTCACCCAGTATGTGACGGCACAGAAAAAAGTGATTAAGATAGCCTGT
>OGEP01003723.1_pt1 | contig 11056 bp, 7 predicted proteins | sample 1570721 | NCBI WGS metagenome assembly OGEP01 (sample SAMEA2582131, study PRJEB24529) | metagenome | biome: Human gut stool | place: China | collected 2011 | reverse complement strand
GTGGCGGATGCGCTGGAGCGGGAGGGCTGGGCCTGCTGGTCGGCCAACGTGGACGGCCGGCCCGACGGCCGAAGCCAGAGCACCCAGGCCAACGCCCTGTTGCGCACTCTGGAAGGACGGCGCAGCGCGGCCCGCATGCTGCTGGACGACAGCGGAGAGAGCGCCGGAATCCTGTCCCGGCTGCTGCCCCGCATGCCGCGGGACGCGTACTGGTTCCAACTGGCGCTGGATACCCGGATCTGAGAGAATCGGAGCACATACAGGCGGGCGGAGCTTGTCCGCCCGCCTGTTTTGAGGAGGAGTCACACATGCGCACCGTATATCTGGACAACGCGGCCACCTCTTACCCCAAGGCACCGGGGGTGGGGGCGGCTATGGCGGACTACATTGAGCGTGTGGGCTGCAACATCGGCCGGGGCGGCTACCAGCGGGCCTATGACGCGGCCGGGGGGGTGCTGGAGGTGCGGGAGCGGCTCTGCACCCTGGTGAACGGTCCCGGGCCGCGCAATGTGGCGTTCACCTCCGGGGCCACCCACGGGCTGAATCTGCTGCTCAAGGGACTGCTGCGGCCCGGCGACCGGGTCGTGACCTCCCCCATGGAGCACAACGCCGTCCTGCGCCCCCTCCGCCAGCTGGAGCGGGCGGGGGTGGAGGTGGAGTACCTGCCCTGCACGGAGCGGGGGGAGCTGGTGACGGAGAATCTGGCAGAGCGGCTGACGCCCGGCGTCCGGGCGGTGGTGCTCACCCACGCCTCCAACGTGTCGGGCACCCGGTTCCCCATCGGCGCGGTGGGGGCCCTGTGCCGGGCGCGGGGCATCTTCTTCCTGGTGGACGCGGCCCAGACTCTGGGCGTCCTGCCGGTGGACATGGGGGCCATGGGCATCGACGGCCTGGCTTTTCCAGGCCACAAGGGCCTGCTGGGGCCCCAGGGCATCGGCGGCGTGGTGGTCAGCGATGCCCTGGCGTCGGAGCTGGAGCCCCTCCTCGCCGGCGGCACGGGCAGCCAATCCGAGTCGCTGGACATGCCCTCTTTCCTGCCCGACCGGCTGGAGGCGGGCACGCTGAATCTGCCGGGGATCTTCGGCCTGGGGGCTGCCCTGGACTACCTGAACCGGGAGGGGGAGGCCCTGCGGGCGCGGGAGCGGAAGCTGGCGGGCCACCTGTGGGCCCGGCTGATGGAGCTGGAGGAGGACGGCCTGCGGGTGCTGGGCTCTGACGACCCGGTAAACCGGGTGGGGGTGGTGTCTGTGGACTTTCTCTGCGCCGACAACGCCGAGATGACCTTCCGGCTGGAGCGGGAGTACGGCATCCAGACCCGCTGCGGCCTCCACTGCGCCCCGCTGGCCCACAAGACCCTGGGCACCTTTCCCCAGGGGGCGGTGCGCTTCTCCGTGGGGCCGTTTACCACCTTTGAGGAGCTGGACTACGTCCACGGCGCGGTGTACGACCTGCTGCTGGAGGTGGGCAACCAATAGTTGCGGCCATGAAACCCGGAAGCGGTGGCGGCCCAGGCCCGTCTCTGCTATTCTGAACGGCGAGGAGGAGTGCCCATGAATCTGGAGATTGCAAACCGCCTGCTGGCCCTGCGCCGGGAGCACGGCTATTCCCAGGAGGAGCTGGCGTACAAGCTGGGGGTCAGCCGCCAGGCGGTGTCCAAGTGGGAGAGGGCGGAGTCCTCTCCAGACACGGACAACCTGCTCGCCCTGGCCCGGCTCTACGGCGTGTCCCTGGACGCGCTGCTGCTCCACACCCCGGCGGGGGAGGCGGCCCAGGCCGCGCCGGAGCCGGAGGAGGCCCCGGCGGACGAGGACGCGGAGATTTTTGCCGCCGCCCGGGCTTGGGACGCCGCGGAGGAGGCGGAGCAGAAGGCCCGGAAGCGGGCGCGGGCCAAGTGGAAGGAGGGGCTGCTGTGGCTGCTCACCCTGGCGCTGATGGGGATTCTGCCCAACCTGACCTACTGGCTCGGCATCTCGGAGGTCTATGCCGTGGTGGTCACGGTGGCTTTTTTGATCACCGGCTTCCTGCTGGACAACTGGCACCCGGGCTGGATGCTGTTTCTCACCATTCCGCTCTACTATGTACTGATCTTCGGACGTTAAAAATGGAGTTCCCGCAGGGCGGGAACTCCATTTTTTGCACTTTACTGGTGGATAACCGTGCCGGTGCGGCCCGCCACGCCGTCCTTGGCCTTTTCCAGAAGGGTGATCAGGGCGGTGCGGCCGGGGGCGCTCTCGGCGAATTCCACGGCAGCCTGCACCTTGGGCAGCATGGAGCCGGGGGCGAAGTGGCCCCGTTCCATGTAGACCTTGGCCTCGGCGGGGGTCAGGCTGTCCAGCCAGGTCTGGTTGGGCTTGCCGAAGTTAATGGCCACCTTCTCCACGGCGGTGAGGATGATGAGGGTATCGGCGTTGACCTGCTGGGCCAGCACGCAGGAGGCGAAGTCCTTGTCGATGACCGCCGCCGCGCCCTTGAGGTGGTGGCCCTCGGTCTTGTAGACCGGGATGCCGCCGCCGCCGCAGGCCACCACCACCAGTCCGGCGTCCACCATGTCGCGGATGGACTCAATCTCGATGATGGACTGGGGCTTGGGAGAGGCCACCACACGGCGGTAGCCCCGGCCCGCGTCCTCAATGACGTTATAGCCCCGCTCAGCCACCATTTTGTCGGCCTCCTCCTTGGTCATGAAGGCGCCGATGGGCTTTGTGGGGTTCTGGAAGGCCGGGTCGTCCCGGTTTACTTCCACCTGGGTCAGCACGGTGGCCACGCCCTTGGAGATGCCGCGATCCAGCAGCTCCTCCCGCAGCGCATTCTGGAGATCATAGCCGATATACCCCTGGCTCATGGCCACGCAGACGGAGAGGGGGCAGGGGATGTACTTCTCCGGCTCCGAGCGGGTCAGCTCGGCCATGGCCTTCTGAATCATGCCCACCTGGGGGCCGTTGCCGTGGGCGATGATGACCTCGTGGCCCTCCTCGATCAGATCCACGATGGCCCTGGCGGTCTGCTTCACCGCGATCATCTGCTCCGGCAGATTGTTGCCCAGGGCATTTCCGCCCAGGGCGATGACAACACGTTTACCCATGAATAGCACCTCATTCAAGATAAAGAAAAGTCAAAAGGAGAGGGGCGGGCGGCCGCAAGGGGCATCCCTGCCTGTGTGCCCGCGCCGAAAAAGACGGGGCCCGCCCGCAGAATACCGGAATACCTGTATTTGCGGGCGGGCCGGAGCGCCTGGGCGGGGGAAATTCGTAGATTTTACTTCTGGAACCAGCGGGCCAGGCCGCGCTCCTCCAGGGCCTTCAGGGTGGCCTGGGGATCCTTCACCTTGGCCAGGAAGATCATGGCGGCGATGATATAGGGCTTGAAGGAGGCCTCCTTGTAGAGAGGATCGCGGTAGCGGTCAAACACGCTGGCCTCCACCTCGCCGTCCACGCAGGAGACGTCGTTGATGTCGGCGGGCAGGCAGTGCAGGTACAGGGCCTTGCCGTCGCGGGTGGTCTTCATCAGCTCCTCGGTGCAGCACCAGTCCTTGTGGGTGGCGTTCTGGGCCAGCAGCTCCTTCTCCAGGGCCTTGATGCCGTCGGAGTCGCCCTCGGCGTACAGGTTGGTGCGCTTCTCCATGGCGGCGAAGGGCGCCCAGCTCTTGGGATACACGATGTCGGCGTCCTGGAAGGCCTCGGCCATGGAGTGGGTCTTGGTGAAGGTGCCGCCGCTCTTCTGGGCGTTGGCACGGGCCACCTCCTCCACTTCGGGCATAACCTCGTAGCCCTCGGGGTGGGCCAGCACCACGTCCATGCCGAAGCGGCTCATCAGGCCGATGACACCCTGGGGCACGGAGAGGGGCTTGCCGTAGCTGGGGGAGTAGGCCCAGGTCATGGCGATCTTCTTGCCCTTCAGGTTCTCCACGCCGCCGAAGTGGTGGATGATGTGCAGCATGTCAGCCATGGCCTGGGTGGGGTGGTCGATGTCGCACTGGAGGTTGACCAGGGTGGGCTTCTGCTCCAGCACGCCGTCCTTGTGGCCCTGGGTCACGGCGTCCATGAACTCGTGCATGTAGGCGTTGCCCTTGCCGATGTACATGTCGTCGCGGATGCCGATGACGTCGGCCATGAAGGACACCATGTTGGCGGTCTCGCGGACGGTCTCGCCGTGGGCGATCTGGCTCTTGCCCTCGTCCAGATCCTGCACCTCCAGGCCCAGCAGGTTGCAGGCGGAGGCGAAGGAGAAGCGGGTGCGGGTGGAGTTGTCGCGGAACAGGGAGATACCTAGGCCGGACTCGAAAATCTTGGTGGAGATGTTGTGCTCGCGCATGTAGCGCAGGGCGTCGGCGATGGTGAAGACGGCCTCGAGCTCGTCGTCGGTCTTTTCCCAGGTCAGGAAGAAGTCGCCCTCGTACATCTCTTTGAAGTTGAGCTTGTTGAGCTTGTCAATATAGTTCTGAAGGTTTTCCATAGCGGCAATCTCCTTTTCTTTTTTGTTGTGGGGTAGGGGCGGCCCTTGTGGCCGTCCGCGGGCGGGGACAAACCCCGCCCCTACGGGCGCGCTTCTTACTGAATGTTATTATTGGTCTTGCCGGCGCGGAACTGGGACACGTCGGCGGTCTTGTTCTCCTCCTTGTAGTTGCCGGGCACGGCGGCGTACAGGGCGGCGCAGGTGACCAGATCCATCTTCCAGGTGATCTCGTTGGGGGCGTGAGCCTGGCTCTCGGCGCCGGGGCCGAAGCCCACGCAGGGGATGCCGTAGCGGCCCTGGATGGCTACGCCGTTGGTGGAGAAGGTCCACTTGTCGGTGAGGGGGCGGCCGTCCCGCAGGTGCATGGCGTCCCGCTTGGCCTCGGCGTCGGCGTGGCCGATGCGCTTGTCGCCCCAGAGGGCGTGGTGGGCGTCCACCAGGGCCTGGACGTGGGCGGCGTTTTCCTTGTTGATCCAGGTGGGGAAGTAGCACTCGGTCTCGTACACCTCGCCGGTCCAGGAGGGCCGGTCATACATATACATGGACACCTGTACGTCGTCGCCGTACTTCTTCACGCTGGGCAGGTCGCGGATCTCCTGGAGGCAGGAGTCCCAGGTCTCGCCGGCGGTCATGCGGCGGTCGATGGAGATGGAGCAGGAGTCGGCCACGGCGCAGCGGCTGGGGGAGGTGTAGAAGATCTGGGAGGTGGTGCAGGTGCCCCGGCCCAGGAAGCGGGCGTCCTCAAAGTGCTCGGGGTTGTACTTGGGATCCAGCATCTTCACCAGGCCCTTGATCTCCACGGTCTCGTCGGCGGGGTTCTCGTTGAGGGCGCGCACGTCCTGGAGGATGTCGGCCATCTTGTAGATGGCGTTGTCGCCCCGCTCCGGGGCGGAGCCGTGGCAGGAGACGCCCTTCACGTCCACGCGGATCTCCATGCGGCCCCGGTGGCCCCGGTAGATGCCGCCGTCAGTGGGCTCGGTGGACACCACGAACTCCACCTGCTCCTTGCGGATGCCCTTGGCGGGGAAGAACTTGTTGACGATGTACTGCCAGCACATGCCGTCGCAGTCCTCCTCCTGCACGGAGCCCACCACCATGATCTTATAGCCGGCGGGAATGAGGCCCAGCTCCTTCATGATCTTGGCGCCGTAGGTGGCGGCGGCCATGCCGCCCTCCTGGTCGGAGCCGCCGCGGCCGAAGATCACCGCGTCGTCCTCGTAGCCCTGGTAGGGATCGGCCTCCCAGTTGTTGATGTTGCCGATGCCCACGGTGTCGATGTGGGAGTCGAAGGCGATGATCTTGTCGCCCTCACCCATCCAGCCGATGACGTTGCCCAGGCCGTCCACTTCCACCGCGTCGTAGCCCAGCTTCTCCATCTCGGCCTTGATGCAGGCCACCACTTCCTTCTCCTCGCAGCTCTCGCTGGGGTGGGAGATCATCGCCCGCAGGAAGCGGGCCATATCGGCCTTGTAGCCCTCGGCTGCCTTCTTGATCTGCTCGTAATCCATGTTCGTTTCCCTCCATCATTGATCCACAGGTGGTTGTATTTTCTTAAAGGCCTTACAGAGTGCGCGCCGCAGGCGCGCAGTTTGTTCGTTCCGGGGACATGTGCCCCGGAACCGGAGCCGCGCCGAGTGGCGCGTACAAGCGTTTTGCCCTGCGGGCAAAACCTTGGCGCAGGCGGAATTCAGTTCCGCCGAGCATGGAAAGGGGCTTGGGGCCCCACGGTCTGACGCAGTCAGACCGTGGGATATTCACCGTCCCACAGCACCTTGCGGAACTTCATGGGGTCGGTGTTGCCCTCGGTGGAGAACATGAGCACCTGGCTGAAACGGTCCAGGCCGATGGCCTCCCGGAGCTCCTTGTATTCATCGGTCTCCATGATGGCGGCGATGAGGCCCATGCCCACCGCACCGGACTCACCGGAGATCACCACCGGATCGCCCTTGACGGGGACGCCCAGCATCCGCATGCCCCGGGCGCTCACCCAGTCGGGGCAGGAGACAAAGGCGGTGGCGTGGTTGCGCAGGATATCCCAGGAGATGGTGTTGGGCTCGCCGCAGGCCAGGCCGGCCATGATGGTCTGGAGGTCGCCGTCCACGATGCGGGGGGAGCCGTCGCCGGCCAGGGCGCCCCGGTAGAGGCAGTCGGCCGCCTGGGCCTCCATGATGATGAACTTGGGCGGGTCGTTGGGGAACAGGTTGGTGAAGTAGCCCACCACCGCGCCGGCCAGGGAGCCCACGCCCGCCTGCACAAACACGTGGGAGGGACGGTTGACGCCGAGCTGGCGGAGCTGCTCGGCGGCCTCGCTGGCCATGGTGCCGTAGCCCTGCATGATCCAGGAGGGGATCTCCTCATAGCCCTCCCAGGCGGTATCCTGGACGATCACGCCGTGCTCGGTCTGGGCGGCCTCGGCGGCGGCCATGCGGACGCAGTCGTCGTAGTTGACCTCCTCAATGGTGACGGCGGCGCCCTCCTTGGCGATGTTGTCGTACCGGGGCTTGGAGCTGCCCTTGGGCATATGTACCACAGCCTTCTGCCCCAGCTTGTTGGCCGCCCACGCCACGCCGCGGCCGTGGTTGCCGTCGGTGGCGGTGAAGAAGGTGGCCTGGCCGAACTCCTTGCGGAAGGCCTCGCTGGTCAGGTAGTCGTAGGTCATCTCGGACACGTCCCGGCCCATTTCCTTGGCGATGTACTTGGCCATGGCGAAGGAGCCGCCCAGCACCTTGAAGGCGTTCAGGCCAAAGCGGAAGGACTCGTTTTTGACGCACAGGCCGGCCAGCCCCAGGTATTGGGCCATGCCGTCCAGCCGGTCCAGGGGGGTGACGGAGTACTGGGGGAAGGTGCTGTGGAAAAAGCGGGCCTTGGCCACGTTGGAGAGCGACATGATGGGCAGCTGCCGGTCGTCGCTCTTGGGCATGGTGTTGAGGACCCATTTGATCTGGTCTTTCATTGGGACGGTCGCCTCCAAATTATTTTGAAGTTGCACTTACTTTTTGTTTTACGAGACCATCATACCACGTCCCGTTCAGATGTCAAGAGGATATTCTAAAAAAAATGGTGTAATACTAAAAAATTTTTAGCATCCATAAAAATGCGCCTGAAATATAAGGGAAAAACAGGAAAGCGGGACCCCGGACGGCCGGCCGCCGGGACCCCGCGGAAGGTCAGGGGGCGGCCTTCTTGGCTGGCTTTTTGTAGAAGGTGTCCTGCATGGGCAGGCAGGTGCGCAGGATGTGGTCACGGGCGTAGTAGGCCCCCTGGGCCGCCGGCGCGGTGGGGATGGTGGCGATCTCGCCGATGCCCTTGGCCCCGTAAGCGAAGGGGAGCAGCTCCTCCTTCTCCACATAGATGGCGTGGATGTCGGGGATCTGGTCGGCCCGCATCAGCCCCAGGGTGCCGAATTTGGCCTGGGGCACGCAGTCCTTGAGGGGGAAGTCCTCGGTGAGGGCGTAGCCCAGGCCCATGAGCACGCCCCCCTCGATCTGCCCCTGGATGGAGGTGGGGTTGACCACCTTGCCCGAGTCGTGGGCAGCGTAGACCTCCTTCACCCGCCCGTCGTCGTCCAGAATCACCACATGGGTGGCGAAGCCGTAGGCCACATGGCTCTTGGGATTGGGCTTGTCGGCCCCCAGCTTGTCGGTGGGGTCGAAGAACTCGGCGCTGTACTCCAGCCCCTCCAGGGCGGACAAATCTCCGCCCGCCCCGTCCAGATCGGCCCTGAGCTCGGCGGCGGCCATGCGCACCGCCTCGCCGGTGATCAGGGTCTGGCGGGAACCGGAGGTGGTGCCTGAGTCGGGGGCCACCTCCGAGTTGGCCCCCATGTTGCGGAGCTTTTCCAGGGGCAGGCCGGTGGCCTCGGCCAGCATCTGGAGGAACACGGTGGCGCAGCCCTGGCCGATGTCGGAGGCCGCGGAGTACAGCTCCACCACCCCGTTGCGCACCGCCAGCTTGCACCGGCCCTTGTCGGGCAGGCCCACGCCCACGCCGGAGTTCTTCATGGCGCAGGCGATGCCGGCGTGATCCGCGTTTTGCTCGTAGACGTCCTTCACCGCCAGCAGGGTCTCCTTGAGGGCGGTGGAGCAGTCGGCAATCTGGCCGTTGGGGAGGGCCTTCCCCGGCTCGATGGCGTTGCGGAAGCGGATCTCCCAGGGGGAGATGCCCACTTTTTCCGCCAGCAGGTTGATGTTGGACTCCAGGGCGAACTCACTCTGGCACACGCCGAAGCCCCGGAAGGCGCCGGCAGGGGGGTTGTTGGTGTACCAGCCGAAGCCGCGGATGTCGGTGTTCTGGTAGCAGTAGGGGCCCACCGAGTGGGTGCAGGCCCGCTCCAGCACCGGCCCGCACAGGGAGGCGTAGGCCCCAGTGTCGAAGTGGATCTCGCAGTCCAGGCCGGTGAAGATGCCGTTCTCGTCGCAGCCCAGGGTGAAGGTGCCCTCCATATAGTGGCGCTTGGGGTGGAAGTTGATGGACTCCTGCCGGGTGAGCTTTGCCTTCACGGGCCGGTTCACCCGGAGGGCGGCCAGCACCGCCAGGTGCTGCACCGACACGTCCTCCTTGCCGCCAAAGCCGCCCCCCACCAGCTTGTTCTCCACCACGATGCACTCGGGCTCCCACCCCAGCATGATGGAGATCTCCTTGCGGGTGTCGTACACCCCCTGGTCGGAGGTATAGACCTTCACCCCGTCCTTGTAGGGGAAGGCCACGGCGCACTCCGGCTCCAGGAAGGCGTGCTCGGTGAAGGGGGTGCGGTAGGACTGGGTCACCACATACTTGGACTGGGCCAGGGCGGCCCTGGCATCGCCCCGGGTGACGTGGCGCTGCTGGCACAGGTTGCCGCCGGGGTGGAGGATGGGGGCGTCCGCCGCCCTAGCCTCCTGGATGGTGCGCACCGGCTCCAGGGGCTCATAGTCCACCTTCACCAGCTCCTTGGCCTGCTTGAGCACGGTCTCATTTTCCGCCACCACCAGGCAGATGGCGTCCCCCACGCAGCGGGTGATGTCCCCCTTGGCGATCATCACGTCCCAGTCCTGCTGGAGGTGGCCCACCTTGTTGTGGGGCACGTCGTCGGCGGTGAGGACGGCCAGCACCCCCGGCAGAGCCAGAGCGGCGGAGGGGTCGATGTCCAGCACCCTGGCTCGGGGGTACTGGGAGCGGACGGCGGAGGCGTGCGCCATGCCGTCCAGGTACAGATCGTCGCAGTACTCCCCCCGGCCCAGCACCTTGTCGCGCACGTCGGTGCGGAAGGCCCGCGCCCCCACGCCGTAGTCCTCCCCCTCCTCCAGGGCGGGATCGACGGACGCCTCCCCGCGGAGGATGGCCCCGGCCAGGGCAATGCCCTCGATGATTTTCTTGTAGCCGGTGCAGCGGCACACGTTGCCCCGGATGGCCTTTTTGATCTCCGCCTCGGAGGGGTTGGGGTTCTGATCCAGCAGGGCCTTGCCCGCCATTACCATGCCGGGGATGCAGAAGCCGCACTGGACCGCGCCCACCGCGCCGAAGGCGTAGACGAAGGCCTCCCGCTCGGCCTCCGAGAGGCCCTCCACCGTCACGATCTCCTTGCCTGCGGCCCGCTTGGTGGACAGGACGCAGGCCTTGACGGCCTTGCCGTCCACCAGGATGGTGCAGGTGCCGCAGGCGCCCTCGCTGCACCCGTCCTTCACCGAGGTCAGGCGCAGCTCGTCCCGCAGGTAGCGCAGCAGAGGCTTCTCCTCCTCCGTGGAGCAGGGGACGCCGTTGACCACAAAGGAATAACACTCACTCATGGCAGGTTCCTCATTTCCTGATTCAGATTCCATGGGCGTGCGGAAAGCCCCAGCGAAAGGCTGAGGCTCACCGCCGCCGGATTATCCCAGCAGATAGGCGTAGTTTTCGTATACCGCGCAGATCAGGCGGCGCAGGGGGTCGTACAGGCCGCAGGCGGCGTCGGACACGTCGTAGTCGGCCACCTGGCCGCCCAGGCGCACCCGGGTTCTGCCGTCCTCCAGGCGGAGGAAGCCCTCGTTCCGGCTGTTCTCAAAGTCGTCCGCGCTCCAGAACAGGGTGAACTTGTCCTGGTAGGGGCGGCTGCCATAGGGGCAGAAGGTGGCGCAGTTGCCGCACTCGTTGCACATGCCGTCCACGTGGATGATCTGGCGCTGGCGCATGCCGGGCACCCACACCGCCACATTGGCCCGGTTGGGGCACACCTCGGTGCAGGTCTCGCACACGGTGGCGCAGCCCAGGCAGCGGCTGTCCTCATAGGAGGCGCAGTCGGTGCACACGTCGCCCCGCTTGGCCAGGGGCTTCTGATAGTCGGGGTTCACGTTCTGCTCCACCCAGGCGTCCGCGTCGAAAGGGTGGATGGCCTGGGCCGCCTTGGCGGCGCCGGCGATGGCCTCCACCACGGTGCCGGGGCCCTTCTGGCCGTCGCCCACCACAAAGACGTGCTTGACGGAGGACTCCAGGGTATCCGGGTTGACCACGGCACGGCCCCGTTGATCCACAGAAAGGCCGTTGGCGGTGTAAAGCTCCGTGTCCACCTTCTCGCCCACGGCGGTGATCACCGTGTCGGCGGGCACCTCCGCCGTCCGGCCGGTGTCCACGGGGGAGCGGCGGCCGGTGG
>OGEP01003721.1_pt1 | contig 11060 bp, 13 predicted proteins | sample 1570721 | NCBI WGS metagenome assembly OGEP01 (sample SAMEA2582131, study PRJEB24529) | metagenome | biome: Human gut stool | place: China | collected 2011 | reverse complement strand
TATAGTTTTTACGATCGAAAACATTTGATGGTTGTGCCTAAAAGTGCAGTCTCAGAAGTATTGGGAGTGGAGTTGTAGTATGGCAAGTATTAGATATTTAAAACGAGGTAAGAAGAATCTTTGGACCTATACTATAAGGGATGAAACAAGTAAGACAATTGCTTATAAAAGTGGTTTTGAGACTAAGAAAAAAGCTCAAATCGAAGCAGAAAAATTATTAAGAAAACTGAACATAGGTTTTCAAATTGATAGCAAAATGACGTTACATCAACTATATCAAGAGTGGCTTAATCTAAAAATAATCCCTAGTAAACGAAGTCAAACCACAAAAAACAAGTACATCATTAGAAAGAAGGTTATTAAAAAATTATTTAGAGATACACCTGTATCTCAAATAAAGCCTAGTAAATATCAGCGAATAATGAACGAGTATGGTAAAACAGTAACCAGGGATACATTATCAAGGCTACATACAAGTATTAAGGAATGTATTAAAACGGCTCAAGCTGATAAAGTTTTTATTGATGATTTTACTTTTTTTACTGAACTATTTTCGTCAAAAGAGTCTCAACCTGTTGAAGAAAAATATATTCATAGTGAAAAAGATCTAAACGATATCCTAAAACATTTAAAACAAAAGGTGGATTATAGAAGATCTGTTGTACCTTATGTTATTTACTTTTCAAAACTGGAATGCGCTTCGGTGAACTCATTGCTTTAACTTGGGAAGATGTAAATTTTGAAGAAAAAGTAATCAAGACATACAGACGGTACAACACGTCTACTCATAAATTTGTTCCACCAAAGAATAAAACATCAATACGAACTATTCCTATTTCTGACGAAGAAATAGATATGCTGGTGAATCTAAAAAGATCGCAAATAGGATTGAATAAAGAACTTGAAATCATTAATCAGAACAACTTTATTTTTCAACATTATGGATATGTCCAAGATATTCCAAATAATGCTACTGTTAATAAAGAATTAAAGAATGTTTTAATGAGACTAAATATCTCACCTATCATTACTACCAAAGGGGCACGTCATACTTACGGTAGTTATCTATGGCATAATCAAATTGATTTAGGGGTGATTGCTAAAATATTAGGACATAAAGATATTTCTATGTTAGTGGAAGTATATGGTCATACATTACAAGAGAAGATTAACGATGAATTTGAAAACATCCGAAAACTTTTATAATAATTTGGTACAAAAAGTGATTCAACATCAAAAAAAGCCCGTCACAATAGGCTTTTTCTTGTATAGTTTGATGCCGATTGCAGGAATCGAACCTGTGACCTACGCGTTACGAGTGCGTTGCTCTACCGACTGAGCTAAATCGGCTTTTTTATGCTTTTATTTTAGCACTTTGAACAGTTTTGTCAACACTTACATTAGCAAAAAACAGGACGATAATCCTGTTTCTATCTATTGGAATTACAAAGACTTAACAGCAGCTAAAGCCGCGTCAAAATCAACGTCTGAATTGACATTTTCCTTGTATTCGACATAAGTAATCTTATTGGTTTCATCCAAAACTAGAACCGCCCGCGTCAGCAAATGCCACTCATTCATCAATAGCGCGTAGCTATTTCCAAAAGAATGGTCGTAATAATCTGATAGCATCACGGCGCTGCCAAGCCCCTGAGCTCCACACCAGCGAGCTTGGGCGAAAGGAAGGTCCATCGAAATGGTAATCACGACTGTATTTTCCATCTCAGACAATTCTTGATTAAAACGTCGTGTCTGGGTTGAGCAAATCCCCGTATCAATCGACGGCACAACGCTAATAACCTTCTTCATGCCATCAAAATCAGACAATGATTTTTTAGATAGGTCTGACGCTATCAAGCTAAAATCAAGCGCTTTATCTCCAACTTGCAATTGCTGACCCGTAAATGTTACGGGATTTCCAAGAAATGTTGTCATTGTTTATCCTCCTCATTGTAACCTTATTATACCCCATAAAAGCTGCAAAAACTAAAGATTTGTTCGGAAATAATATTTTGAAATTGGTTTAAATTCTAGACTAAGGTTCATTCTTGACAGCTAATTTCAGCAATAGTATAACATCGTATTATAATTCTAATGCAATGTTTTGGAGATTTTAGATGGAAAAATTATTATTGTGGGTCACAAATCGGTTAGTCGCTACTGATACTCTCAAAAAAGAGATGAAACGAAGTCGCCGATTTTGGACAATTATTTGCGACAATTATTTGCTTAGTTGCTCTTGCTTGTGCAATTTTAGGAGCCTTAGTCTCTCAAATTTTTTATCAAAAGGGACTAATGACCTTGATTTTTTTATCTTTACTGGTTAATCTACCTACTGATTTTTCTTATGCCAGCCATCCTTATCGGAATCCTAAATAGATGCAACACACCTTTCAATCCAACCAATGAGGAAATTAAAGTAAGACAGACTAGTCGTGTTAACCGCCTCTCTATACTATATGCGGTTCCTCTTGGTGTCATCTCGGTCTTAGAATGGGCTATCCGCTATCTTAATCCAAAATGGGCTGAACTCCTTGACATTCACGACAATCATTTTATGCTCAATCTTCCGCTTTTTACAGCGGTTATCGCGATTGTTTTCTTACAACATCGCTGGCGCTCTGCTTTAAAAAATGGGAATACTGGTCAATAATTGCATTAAAAGACATCCTAGCACGTTTAGGATGTCTTTGTTATGTTTACAGATACTTACTCGCCTCTCGAACTGACAGCGGAGTCAACTTCTCCGCATAACGAGCCACAAAGTCTGCCACCCAATCACGGTTTGACTTTGAATAATCACGCAAAGCCCAGCCAATGGCTTTATTAATGAAAAACTCATCACTACCAAAATTCAGAACCAGTATTTTTTCAAGCAAATCAGTATCGGTAAGATTTTTCTCCCTCGTTGATGGTTAATAGCCAAGCGTCTCACCCAGAAATTCTCATCCTGAGCCCAAGCTAGCATCAGCTCGTCCACTCGCTTATCCTCAAGACCAATATGACCAATAATAGTATCCAAGGAATCAATGGAATCCCACCACTGCTTGCTACGGACATAAGCTTCAATCCGAGTAATATCATCAAAGCGCAGACATTTTTTCATAGCGACCAGATAATCCTTAACCACATACTGATACTCCCGATGCTCATCCGCCCAGCAAGCATCCAAAAAAGCCCAGTCAACGGTCTTCTGCTTCTTCTCTGCCTTCAAAAACTCCTTGATAATCGCCTTACGTTCAGGCGTCTGAATCCCGTAAAAGCGAAAATGATTTTTCATGTAGGCTGCCATGGCTTCAGCCTTATCAGCATCCGCCTTCTCCTCAAAAAGTCGCTTAATAGTTTGGTATTTAGACATGTGAAAACCTCTCAAAGACATCTTGGATTTTTTGGGAAACATGGGCTGCGCTGGTCATTTCATCAGCGAAAGGACGTAAAAGCGCAAAGTCCCCAACTTGAACAGCATGGGCTGACGCTTGAAACATAGCAATGTCATTCTTGTCATTACCAAATGCCACAAAGTTATGTCCCAGACAGTCAATGATGGTCGTTGCCTTGTTGGTTTCAAAGGGATTGAGGTAGAGACATTTCTCATGGGCATGATAATCCACATCCATCTCCTGTAAGGCATTAAGCTCTGCCATGAATGGCTCAATAAGATTCTCATGGTCTCCCATATAAATAACCGTCTTGATCGGATTGTGCAGCTCTGCTATGTCCAAACGGCTAGCCAGCCCCAAGGGATCAACACTTGAGATAAAAGGAATCTTCTGACCTCGAAAATGCGCGTAGTTAAAATCGTCGTCCACAAAATAGGGCAGGCCATGATGATGGCACCAAGTCAAGGCGAGCTCATAAGAGGTCTTGGTCAAGTGACGATGAAAGATAAGTTGAGCATCCTGATAAGCTAGCCCACCATTGAGACCAATAACGCGGTTGCGCGTCAGCTCATTTCCCAGCAAATCAATGCAGTCACGGTAAGACCGGGCGGAAGCGAAAGTCACCTCATGCCCGAAGCTAGGGGCGCTATACAAGGTTTCTTTGATGTCCTCTGCAATAGTCATGCGGTCAAAACAAAGTGTGCCATCCAGGTCAAATACAAAATCCATGGTCTTCTCCTTTGGATTTATTATAGCAAAAAACTAGGCTCTCACCTAGTTTTGAACGTTAAATCTTATCAAGTGCTTGACTCAAGTCGGTAATCAAATCATCAACATTTTCAAGACCGATAGAAACACGGATTTGCTCTGGCTCGATACCACAGGCACGTAAATCTTCCTCGTTCATTTGACCGTGAGTCGTTGTTGCTGGGTGAACCACCAAAGACTTCGCGTCAGCCACATTAGCCAAATCAGAGAAAATTTCTAGGCTATCAATCACCTTGCGGGCAGCTTCTGCACCGCCTGCAACGTTAAAAGTAAAGATTGAGCTAGCGCCTTTTGGCAGGTATTTCTGAGCCAATTCATAGTAAGGGCTTGATGGCAGGCTAGCATAGTTGACCTTAGTAACTTTTGGATGCTCTTCCAAGTAAGCTGCAATTTTCTTAGTATTTTCAACATGACGTTCCACGCGCAATGACAAGGTTTCAAGCCCTTGAAGCAGCAAGAAAGCATTGAAAGGTGATAAGCAAGCACCTGTATCGCGGAGCAATTGCGTGCGCACCGCAGTGATAAAAGCAGCTGCCCCAATATCACGCGTATAGCTCAAGTTATGGTAAGACGGATCTTCATCAACGAATTGCGGGAATTTACCTGATTTTTCCCAGTCAAAGTTACCGCTGTCCACGATAACCCCCGCAATGGAAGTCCCATGACCACCAATAAATTTCGTCGCAGAATGAACCGCAATATCAACACCATGTGAAAAGACATTGATCAAGTAAGGTGTACCAAAGGTATTGTCAATGACCAAAGGAATCTGATGGGCATGCGCAATCTCAGCCAATTTTTCAAGGTCGGCAACATTACCAAGCGGATTTCCCAAAGTCTCAGCAATAATGAATTTCGTATTGTCTTGAATAGCCGCTTCAATCTCAGCAAAATTTGCAACATCAACAAAGCTAGTTGTGATTCCATAGCGAGGTAGGGTCTCTTTTAGAAGATTGAAAGTGCCACCATAAACTGTTGTCGCAGAAACGATGTGGTCACCAGCGTGGGCTAGTGCTAGAGCTGTGTACGTAATGGCTGCCATACCCGAAGCTGTTGCCAAAGCACCAACACCGCCTTCAAGAGCATTGACACGTTCTTCAAAAACAGCTGTTGTCGGATTTGTGATTCGCGTATAAATGTTATCATTTGTCTTCAAGGCAAAGGCATCTTCTGCATTTTGAGCGTCGTCAAACACATATGAGGTTGTCTGATAAATCGGCACCGCACGTGATTTAGTGGCGGGGTCAACTGATTGTCCCGCATGCAATTGTTTTGTTTCAAAACTCCATTCTTGTGTCATAAAAGCGTCTCCTTTTCCAAACTTTTGAAATCACCAATATTGTAGTCCTTTTTTGGAGGTTTGACTAATACTTATTCGACTTAAAAAGGCATAGTTTTAAACTATACCCTATAACTATTATTTTTTCTCGATTGGTGCGACGCTGGCTAACAGTTTTTTCAGACCGATACCAGGGAAATTGATTTTTAATTCCTGAGTTTTACCGCTACCTGAAACTTCCAGAACAGTGCCATCACCCCATTTTTTATGATGAGCGATGTCGCCGATTTCCCATGAAGTTGTAGCGCCAGCCCCATTGGCTTTAGCCGAACCAAAAGGAACAGCTCCGCTAGTTTTGGTAAATGGCTGCGCTGGACGGTTTGAGCGCGGCTGAGCGCTAGCTTTTCTAGCCTGAAGAGCCTGTTGCAGACTCATGCCCTTACCAAATTGTGTCGGTTGTTCCTTAGTGTACTTAACACCAAATGATGAATTGACTGGTCGAGCCAAACCTTGGTACTGCAAGAGTTCCTCATCAATCTCACGAATAAAACGCGTTGGACGATTGTAGCTTGTCTTACCAAAAAGCGTCCGCGTATTGGCATTGGTCAAGAAAAGCATTTCTTCCGCCCGCGTAATCCCAACATAAGCGAGACGACGTTCTTCCTCCAACTCTTCAGGACTTTCCGATGCGCGTGATAATGGAAAGACCCCTTCTTCCATGCCAATCAAGAAGACAACTGGAAACTCCAAACCTTTAGCTGCGTGGAGAGTCATCAAGGTCACCTCAGCAGTCTCGGCATCGACATCATCAGTATCTGCAATCAAGGCCAAATCATTGAGAAAACGTGACAAGCGGTCAAGACCTATCTCGTCCCCAGTAGCTACTTCCTTGTTCTCATCAAAGTTTTTAGTAACTGACAGGAACTCTTCGATATTTTCAATACGGGCTTGTGATTCCAAGGTATTTTGTACTTGAAGTGCTTCTAGATAGCCTGAACGGTCGAGAACGGCTTCCACGACTTCTGTCACTGTCATATCATCCAGATGGTCTCGTAAATCTAGGATAAGTTTTGACAAATCCCAAACGGCTTGCGCAGCTTTTCCCTTTAATGGTGACATCATGACATTTGATGAGGCATCTAGTAGCCACATCTGCTGGTCGTAGGCAAAAAGACGAATTTTTTCAAGCGTCCCCGGACCGACACCGCGCTTGGGCTCATTAACAATACGCTCAAAGGAAATATTGTCCGCTGTATTGGCAATAATATTCAAATAAGAAATGACATCACGAATTTCCTTACGGCTGTAGAACTTGGTCCCACCGACCATGGTGTAAGGAATGTTAGATTTGAGCAGGGCTTCCTCAATGGTACGTGACTGAGCATTAGTACGGTAAAGAACAGCAAAGTCTTTAAAGTTCTTTCCTTGCTCACGAATGATATTATCAATGGTTAAAGCAACAAAAACAGCCTCGTCACGTTCATCATTGGCACGGTAGTAAACGATGTTTTCGCCCTCATCATTTTGTGTCCAGAGTTTCTTGGGACGGCGATTTTTATTGTTATTGATGACATTGTTAGCCGCTTGAAGAATTTTCTTTGTCGAACGATAGTTTTCTTCTAAAAGAACCACCTTAGCCTCAGGATAGTCTTTCTCGAAATCAAGAATGTTCTGCATGTCAGCTCCGCGCCAGCCATAGATGGATTGGTCAGCATCCCCAACCACACAGATATTTTTGAAACGTGATGCCAACAATTTCACCAACTGATATTGGGCATGGTTAGTATCTTGATACTCATCGACATGGATATACTGGTAGCGTTGTTGGTAGTAGGCTAGGACATCAGGATTTTGGTCAAAGAGACGAAGCGTCATCATAATCAAGTCATCAAAGTCCATAGCCTCGCTACGACGCAGTTCTGCTTGATAGGCCTTATAACATTTAGCGACGACTTGCGTGTACATATCACCAACCTGTTGCTCATAAGCTACTTCATCCAAAAGGTCGTTTTTAGCATTCGAGATAGTGCTAAGGATAGCACGTTCATTGTATTTTTTCGGATCTACATTGAGCTGTTTAAGGATTCGTTTCATAAGCGTGCGCTGCTCACCTGGATCCACAATGGTAAAATTACGATTGTAGCCAATATGGTCAGCTTCACGACGCAAAATACGCACACACATGCTGTGGAAGGTTGCTATCAGTGTTTCTTCCGTTGCTGGATTCAAAGCCATGGCACGTTCACGCATCTCACGCGCAGCCTTATTGGTAAAGGTAATGGCCAAAATATTCCATGGATTGACAAACTTCTCATCAATCAAATAAGCGATACGGTGGGTCAAAACACGCGTCTTACCAGACCCCGCGCCCGCCATAATCAAAAGAGGCCCTTCCGTCGTTTGAACCGCCTCGGCCTGCTTGTCATTCATTCCATTTAGTAGAGGATTCATGCTTACTCCTGTCATACTATTGATACTTTTTCAGCTCGCTTTCGCTCGCCATAAGCTAGCGCTAGCCAAATCTCACAAGAACCCAGCTAGCGCCAAAATTGCCTTTCTAGTATATCATTTTTAAAGGAATTTTCCCAATGAAAAAGAGAGTGTAATAAAAATCAGTAAGACAAGGACTTCAATTTTTGTTACACCTCCGAGACTCCTTAAATCACTCTCGTCATCAATAAAAGTGTGATAAATTTTCTACTCTTCCTCTATCGCATTACTCCTTGCGCGCTCCAGTCACAAACATGGTAAAAATAGCCGTCGTCACCATTTCTCCTTTTTGATTCTTAATGTGCACATCAACGACTTTGGTTGTACGACCATTATGAACGCAAGTCCCAATAACCGTCAAGTCATCCCCCAAGCGACCCGCACGGAGATAATTAATATTTGATTGCAGGGTTACCGCCTCAAAACCGGTCGAAATAGCCACAAGCCCACTCACCTGGTCACAAAGCGTAAACAAATAGCCACCATGTGCATTACCATAATAATTGAGCGAAGAGTCCACAACCTTGGTCGATAAAATCACCTCTCCATCTTCCCACTTTTCAATTTTATAATTTTCAAAAACCTTGACTTGTTCTAAATTAAATTCCATGATGAACCTCACATTTCTAGTTAGTATTATAGCAGAATTGACTGCTGATGGGAGTATCTAGAACTTGGATTGTCCACTCACACTGTATTTTACCCAAATTTCGCAACTTTCTAAGAAAATTAGGTTGACAAAGTTCATTTTTCAATATAAAATAAAAATCAATAAATGTAATAACTGAAATTGAAACCGAATGATGTCATTCAGGAGAAGAAAGCACCGCTTTCGCCGAAGGAATTGCACTCTCAGGTGTCGTAAGACAGGACTGATTGACTGACGGACTTCTGGAGAGACCGAAACGTTTTTCAACGCATTAGGCGCCGAAGGGGCAAGAGGAGTATGACTCCCCCAATCTCTCAGGCAAAAGGACAGAAGCTAAATTCCAAGAACTTGATACAGACCATTTTGAAATTGTGTTATTTTCAAGGTGTTTTTTAGCTTACCATTTCCAGAAGTTATCTCGCTAGGTAACTTCTTTTTTGTTTATTCATTTCATAAAATTTAAGGAGATTTTTATGTTACAGTTTTTCACTGCGCTAGACAACATCGTCTGGGGTGCCCCGCTACTTGTCCTCTTGGTCGGAACTGGTATCTACCTAACCGTCCGACTAGGTTTGTTGCAAGTCTTGAAATTGCCAAAAGCCTTCAAACTCATCTTCACAGAGGATAAAGGAAGTGGTGATATTTCCAGCTTTGCCGCTCTAGCAACTGCCCTTGCTGCAACTGTTGGTACAGGGAATATCGTTGGGGTTGCGACAGCTATTAAAGCAGGTGGACCTGGTGCTCTCTTTTGGATGTGGGTAGCTGCTTTCTTCGGAATGGCAACTAAATATGCTGAAGGGCTTCTCGCTATCAAATACCGTACCAAAGACGCTAACGGTGAAATTTCAGGCGGTCCAATGTACTATATCGTCAACGGTATGGGACAAAAATGGAAACCATTGGCTATCTTCTTTGCCGTAGCCGGTATCCTCGTTGCCTTCTTCGGGATTGGTACTTTCTCACAAGTTAACTCAATCACGTCATCGCTCGAAAACAGCTTTGGTATCTCACCAAAAATCGTCAGCATTGTCATCGCCGTTATTGTTGCTATCATTATTTTCGGCGGGATCCAGTCAATCTCAAAAGTATCTGAAAAAATCGTGCCATTCATGGCTATCATCTACATCATTGCAACTTTGGCAGTTATCGGTTTCAACGCAAAAGCATTGCCAGAGGCTCTCGCATTAATTTTTAAAGGTGCATTCACAGAAACTGCTGCAGTCGGAGGTTTCGCTGGTGCAGTTGCCAAGGAGGCCATTCAAAAAGGGATTGCGCGTGGTGTTTTCTCAAATGAATCTGGTCTAGGGTCAGCCCCTATCGCTGCCGCTGCTGCCAAGACAAATGAACCTGTTGAACAAGGTCTTATCTCAATGACAGGTACCTTCATCGATACCATCATCATCTGTACCCTAACAGGTTTATCAATTATCGTCAGTGGTGAATGGATGACCAAAGGCTTAGAAGGAGCTCCGCTAACACAAGCCGCCTTTTCAACAGTTTTTGGTACACCAGGAACACTTGCCTTGACTTTCTGTCTAATTCTCTTCGCCTTCACAACTATCCTTGGATGGAGTTACTACGGTGAACGTTGTTTTGAATTCCTATTTGGTACAAAACACATCCGTATCTATCGTACAATCTTTGTCATCATGGTAGCACTCGGAGGATTCCTACAGTTAGAACTTATCTGGATTGTTGCCGATATCGTTAATGGATTGATGGCTCTACCAAATCTGATTGCCCTCTTAGCTTTGTCACCAATTATCATCAAGGAAACTAAGGCTTATTTTGCCAAACACAAATAATATTTTAAGACTGTTCCTCTTGGTTCAGTCTTTTTTTTGACTTTAGTTATAGCCCATTTTATGATAAAATAGGGGGATAGTTTTTCATAGTCAAAGGAGTGTTTATGCCATCACCATCTGATAACTTAGCCTTGGCCAAACGTGGACCAGTCGTCAGCATTGTAGCCTATATTTCCCTGGCGACTGCTAAACTCATTGCTGGATACAGCTTAGATGCAACCTCTCTAGTCGCAGACGGATTTAATAACTTATCCGATATCTTAGGAAATGTTGCGCTGCTCATCGGTCTCCACTTAGCTAGCCAACCTGCCGATGCAGACCACCGGTTTGGACACTGGAAAATTGAAGATTTAGCTAGCCTAATTACCTCCTTCATCATGTTTGTTGTTGGTTTTCAAGTGTTGATTCAAACCATTCAAAAACTTTTTTCTAATCAGACAACTGAAATCGACCCTCTCGGAGCCATCGTTGGTTTTCTATCAGCCATTGTCATGCTAGGCGTCTATGCCTACAATAAACGCTTGTCTAAAAAGGTGAAATCTAGCGCTCTTGTCGCTGCCTCTAAGGATAATCTTTCTGATGCAGTCACTTCTATCGGGACGTCAGTAGCAATTGTTGCAGCCTCTCTGAACCTCCCTATCATTGACCGCCTAGCTGCCATTGTGATTACTTATTTCATTCTCAAAACA
>OGEP01003719.1_pt1 | contig 11070 bp, 10 predicted proteins | sample 1570721 | NCBI WGS metagenome assembly OGEP01 (sample SAMEA2582131, study PRJEB24529) | metagenome | biome: Human gut stool | place: China | collected 2011 | reverse complement strand
CAGGAACCCCTGGACGGCCGGGGTGAACAGCTGGCCCCGTTTCCAGATCAGGCTCATGGTATCCAGAAGGGGAGGGCTGCAGGGCCGGAAGCAAGGGGGTCTGCCGCTGGTGTTGATGAGCCCGTCCAGCCCCATGGCCAGCCCCAGCCCCCCGGCCACCATTTTGGCCCCGTTGGTCAAGAGGGTGTAGGTGCCTGCAATATGCAGATGGTCCAGGTCCCGGCCCAGCCATTCCTGGGGGATCCCGGTAAGCATGGCCTGCCGGGACAGGATCAGAGGCTGGTCATGGACCTGTTCCGGGGTCAGTTCCGGGTACAGGGCCAGGGGATGGGTTCGGGGCAGAAGGAATCCCCAACGGTCCACTGGGGTCAGGGGAACCACCTTGTATTTTCCCGGATCCGAAGGCCCGTAGACCAGACCAAAATCCACCAGGCCCTTTTCCAGCATTTCCCGTACTGCTTCTCCGTCTCCGCTGCGGATATGGAACCGGAGCTGGGGATGGAGCTGGGCAAAATGGCTGGCCACCTGGGATATCTGCCGGATTACGTCGGTTTCTCCGGCACCCATGTAAATGTCCCCGGCAATCTCAGAAGAGGTGTGGATTTCCGAACGGGTCTTCTGGAACAGCTCCAGGATCTCTTCCGCCCGTTTCCGGAACAGCTGGCCTTCCGGGGTCAGGCTCAGATGCCGCTTTCCTCGGATCAGCAGGGGACGGCCTAGTTCCTGTTCCAGATTCTGCATCTGCCGGGATAAAGTGGGCTGGGTAATATGGATGAACTGGGCAGCCCGGGTAATGTTCCCTTCCCGGGCCACCACTAAGAAGTTTTTCAGGGTTTCACTGTCCATCAGGATCCCTCCTTTGTATTTATTATATCATGTAAAAAATGTATTATAAAGGATAAAAACTAACTATTTCACATGAATTCTATCTTCTGTTATACTCAGAACCATCAGAAACAAACCACATGATTTGGAAGACAAAAGGAGAAAACCATGTTAGGAAATTTTACGTACTGCAATCCCACCAAACTGTTCTTCGGCAAAGGGGCCCTGGAAAACATCCGGATGGAGCTGGACAAATACGGCAGCCGGGTGATGCTGGTATACGGCGGGGGTTCCATCAAACGGAACGGAATCTATGACCAGGTGGTCCGGGTGCTGGCGGAAACAGGCAAGCAGGTGGCGGAGATTTCCGGGGTCATGCCCAACCCGACGGTGGACAAGCTCCGGGAAGGCATCGCCCTGGCCCGGCAGCACAAGGCGGACTTCATCCTGGCCGTGGGAGGCGGTTCCTGCTGCGACTATGCCAAGGCTCTGGCCGTATCCATCCATTGTGAGGAAGATCCTTGGGAAAAATACTTTGTGAAGTTCGAAGAACCTTCCTGCCCCATTGTTCCCGTGGGCTGCGTGCTCACCATGGTGGGGACCGGATCCGAAATGAATGCCGGGTCTGTGATCACCAATCCGGAACAGAAGCTGAAGATCGGCCATGTGTTTGCCAGTGAAGAAGTGATGCCCCGGTTCTCCGTGCTGGATCCCACCTACACCCTGACCCTGCCCCGGTACCAGATGGTGGCCGGCATCTATGACATTTTCAACCACATCTGCGAACAGTATTTTTCCGGGAACGACGACAACACCAGTGACTATCTGGCGGAAGGCCTGATGCGTTCGGTGATCCATGCCAGCCGGATCGCCAGCCAGGATCCTCAGAACTATGAAGCCCGGAGCAACCTGATGTGGGATGCCACCTGGGCATTGAACACCCTGATCGCCAAAGGCAAGACCACCGACTGGATGGTCCATATGCTGGGCCAGTCCGTAGGAGCTCTGACCAATGCCACCCATGGCATGACCCTGGCTGCCGTATCCCTGCCTTATTATCGGTACATCCTGCCCTATGGGCTGTGCAAATTCAAACGGTTTGCGGTCAATGTGTGGAATGTGGACCCTCAAGGCAAAACGGACCGGGAAGTGGCGGAAGCTGGACTCCAGGCCATGGAAGACTGGATGCACGGCCTGGGTCTTGTGATGAAGACTTCCCAGCTGGGGGCCACCGAAGCCATGATCCCGGATCTGGTCCGGAGCACCCTGATCCTGGAAGGGGGCTACAAAGTCCTGGACCAGGAAGAAATTGCCGCCATCTTCCGGGAAAGCCTGTAAAAACCAAAATGGAGAAATCCCCTGACGATAAAGGAGAAATTGTATGAAACAAGATCTTGGAAAAATCCTGGCGCTGTATCCCACGCCTGCGGTACTGGTTGGTTCTCTGACAGAAGGCCGGGCGGACTGGACCATGGTGGCCCATGTGGGAATCATTGCCCATGACCGGCTGCTGGTGAGTATGATGAAGGAACATTATGGAGCCCAATGCATTGAAAAAAACGGTATTTTTACCATTTCGTCCGTAACGGCAGATTTCCTGGAAAAAGCAGATTATGCCGGGCTCCATTCTGGCAATGACACGGATAAATCTCGGCTGATGGCCTGGCATCCGGGGGTAACCGGAGCACCGGTGCCGGAAGAGGCCAAGTTGGTCATTGAATGCAGGGTGGTGGACAATTACCCTCATCCGGTCTTCGACAATTTTATTGTGACCATTGAAAAAGTCTGGGCGGAAGACAGCATCCTGGATGCCAAAGGAAAAATCGATTACAGGGTGTTCAAACCTGTACTGTTCGAATTCCCCACCTACCAGTATCTGGAAACTGGGAAAATCCTGGGAAACTGCCGGCAGTTGGGCAAGAACCTGGGAAAGGAAGGGGAAAAAGCATGAAAACTATAAATCCTAAAAAGATCAGTACCCTGGCCAGTGCCCTGCTGCTGGGACTGACTCTTTTCGGAAGCACCGTGGCAGGAGCTTCTGAACGGGTGGCGGATCAGTCCAAAGATCCCTGGTTCGCTCCTCTGCCCAAAGTAATGCCGGCTCCCCGGTATGCGGACCACGGGGCGGACAATTTCTACAAGAGCAGCAAGGTGACCATGAAGCCGGTGACCTTCAAGAACCAGTTCAACATGAAGGTGGCCGGGAACCTGTACATTCCCAAGACTTACCAGAAGGGCCAGAAACTGCCGGCGGTGATCGTGGGCCATCCCATGGGGGCCGTGAAGGAACAGAGCGGTACTCTCTATGCCCAGAAAATTGCGGACCAGGGCTTCGTAACTCTGGCGGTGGATACGCCTTACTGGGGATCCAGTGAAGGGACGCCCCGGAACAGTGTGCTGCCGGACATTTATTCCGAAGCCTACATGGCCGCCGTGGATTATCTGGGGACTCGGGATTTCGTGGACCGGGACAACATCGGGGCTTTGGGGGTATGCGGCAGCGGCAGTTTCATCATCAGCGCCGCCAAGATCGATCCCCGGATCAAGGCCATCGCCACCGTTTCCATGTACAACATGGGGGCGGCCAACCGGGACGGGCTCCATCATTCCCAGACTCTGGAACAGCGGGAAGCCTATATTGCCGATGCGGCCCGGCAGCGGTATGCGGAATTTGAAGGGGCACCCCGGAAGCTGCTGGGGGGAACCACCCATACCCTGAATGAGCAAACCGATCCCATCCAGCAGGAATTCTACGATTTTTACCGGACCACCCGGGGGGCGGCAGCAGGCAAAGGGCAGGATATGAACACCACCACCCATCCCACCTACACCAGCAATGTGAAGTTCATGAACTTCTATCCTTTCCAGGATATCGAGACCATCTCTCCCCGTCCCCTGCTGTTCATCACCGGTGATCAGGCCCACTCCAGAGAATTCAGCGAAGACGCCTACCGCCGGGCCAAGGGACCCAAGGAACTGTATTATGTGAAAGGGGCCGGCCATGTGGATCTGTACGATAAAACCGAACTGATCCCCTTTGACAAGATCACCTCTTTCTTCAGCCAGTATCTCCATTTGAAAAAATAAATAACGGGGCTGTGAAAAAATGATTCCTCATTTTTTCACAGCCCCGTTATTTATTTTCCTCCTTCCCCACTCCCGGTACCGTATCCACATTGGGTCCGTGGACCGTGTGGCCGGTGCCTGCGGGGGTGTGGGGAACCCCCGCAGACACCGGTGCGGGATGGGGACCGTGGTAGGACAGGTTGTTTTCCAGGATCCCGTCCGGATTGGTGGCCACATGGGGATGGACATAGGTGGTGCCTCCTCCAGGGGTGGAACGGATATAGCCGTTCACAGGATGGACCGGGACCGGGTGGCCGTCTGCCGGGACATAGCCCTCTCCCGTGCCGTGGAAACCATCAGTGCCGTGGAATCCGTCCCCGCCCATGTGCCCCGTGTGGCCGGTGTCGGAGAAGGCGGCTCCCTCAAAGGCCCCCAAGATCTTCAGGAACGGCAGCAGGAAGGAAATCACCACCAGGGGCAGGCCGAACAGCACCGTAAGAGCGTTGCGGCTTTCATATCCTTTCCGGTAGGCCATCCAGAGAAACAGATGGACCAGGAGTACCGGCAGCCCGGCGGCCAGGAGTAGGGTGGGATAGACCAGCAGCTGCCGGAGGGGCCAGGGGGGGACGATGAGATGGCCCAGGGTCAGCAGTCTGTAGCAGACTTCCACCAGTTTCCCGCCCAGCCGCATGTGATCGGCGAAGAGATAATAGTACACCAGGTACACCAGGAAGCCGCTGGCCAGCAGCTGGGCGTTCTGGATCACGTAGCGGATCCGGAGGATGAAGAACACGATGCCGATGATGATAAAGATAATGGCCGCCGGTGGAAAGATCCGGGACAGGAACAGCATGGCTCCCGCAAAGGCCAGCATGGTCCACAGCATGGGGGCGGTTTCCACCAAAAGGAACAGACCCCAGCCTGCCATGGCGGCGGTCATATGCCCCCGGCCTGCCCAGCCCAACGTGTAATATCCAAGTCCCCACAATGCCAGCATACTCCCCCAGTGCCAGGGGCTCCGTATCTGGCTCCGTACCCATTCCGCCCGCGTCATCCCAAACCAGCTCCCTTCGAAAAAGTCCGTCCCCATGGTAGCACGGGGAGGAGGGGAAGACAAGATGAAATTGACAACGGGGAGGGGGTATGTTAAAATTTTTACGATTTGAAGATTCGGTCACGGGTTTTCAGATCCATCACAGGACCACTGGACAGGAGTCCTGCCCTTTAGGGGCAGCTGTCCGGTCAAGGCCATACGGACAGCCGGGTCCACTGCCGAACTGGCGGCAACTGGTTTGCAGCCTTATTGATTGAACCTGCAGGTTCAACTTTTATAAGTTGGTTACTTCATAACCGCAATGCGTCTGTGCGCAGACTTGTGAAACGGTCAATAAGAGTCGTTCGTAACGGGGATTCCCAGAAAGAAGCAAACCGAAATACCGGGTGAGACCTTATAACGCAAGCTGCAAGGGGGCAGCTTGCGTTTTTTTGTACAGGAGTAAAAAAATACTGGGGAGGGAAAGAGCTTGGAAAAGCAATATCGGTTGAAACAGGAGCGGGCACCCATCTATGAAGCCCTGGAACGGTTCCGGAAGATGCGGGTGGTGCCCTTTGATGTGCCCGGCCACAAACGGGGCCGGGGCAATCCAGAACTGACGGAGTTCCTGGGAGAAAAATGTGTGGGAGTGGATGTGAACAGCATGAAGCCCCTGGACAACCTGTGCCATCCGGTTTCGGTGATCCGGGAGGCGGAACAGCTGGCTGCCGATGCCTTCGGCGCCAGCCGGGCTTTTCTGATGGTGGGGGGGACCACCAGCGCCGTCCAATCCATGATTTTGTCTTCCTGCAAACGGGGGGATAAGATCATCCTGCCTCGGAACGTCCATAAAAGCGTCATCAACGCCCTGGTGCTCTGCGGGGCCATCCCGGTCTATGTGAATCCGGATGTGGACAAACGGCTGGGAATCAGCCTGGGGATGAAACGGGATCAAGTGGCCAGGGCCATCCGGGAAAATCCTGATGCGGTGGCCGTCATGGTGAACAATCCCACCTATTATGGAGTGTGCAGCGACCTCCGGGCCATTGTGAAGATGGCCCACGATGCAGGGATGCTGTGCCTGGCCGACGAAGCCCATGGCACCCATTTCTACTTCGGCAGCGGACTGCCTGTTTCCGCCATGGCTGCGGGGGCTGATATGGCTTCTATTTCCATGGACAAGAGCGGGGGCAGCCTGACCCAGTCCAGTTTCCTGCTCACCGGGCCCAAGGTCCATGCAGGCTATGTGCGCCAGATCATCAACCTGACCCAGACTACTTCCGGCAGTTATCTATTGATGTCCAGCTTGGACATCAGCCGTCGGCGGCTGGCTCTCCACGGACGGGAAATCTTCCACAAAGTGGTGGACATGGCAGAATATGCCCGGCAGGAAATCAACAACATTGGAGGCTATTACGCCTTTGGCCGGGAACTGATGAACGGAGATTCCGTGTTCGATTTCGACAACACCAAACTGAGCATCCATACCTTGGACATCGGCCTGGCAGGCATCGAAGTGTATGATATCCTCCGGGACGACTACGACATCCAGATCGAATTCGGGGATATTGGAAATATCCTGGCTTACCTGTCCATGGGGGACCGGATCCAGGATCTGGAACGGCTGGTCAGCGCCTTGGCAGAAATCCGCCGCCGGTACCAGAAGGATCCCACTGGTATGCTCACCCAGGAATACGTGGAACCGGTGGTTGTCACCAGTCCCCAGGAAGCCTTCTATGCGGAGAAGGTGAGCCTGCCTCTGGAACAGTGCGAAGGCCGGGTGTGCAGTGAATTCGTCATGTGTTATCCCCCGGGGATCCCGCTCTTGGCTCCCGGGGAAAAAATCACCAAAACCGTGCTGGAACATATCCAGTACGCCAAAGAAAAGGGCTGCAGCATGACCGGTTCGGAGGATCCGGAACTGAAGCACCTGAATGTATTAGCATAAGAGGGGGATATAACCAATGGAAATGTGGTTCAGTGAATTTCATACCCCGGATGTGAAACACAGCCTCCGGGTGGACCGTCATCTGTTTTCCAAGCAGAGCGACTTCCAGCGGATCGATATTTTCGAAACGCCGGAATTCGGGCGGGTCTTGACCCTGGACGGGAACGTGATGCTGACAGAACGGGATGAGTTCATCTACGACGAAATGATGACCCATGTACCTATGGCCGTCCACAAGGGCATCAAGGACATCCTGGTGATCGGCGCCGGGGACGGCGGCGTGGTCCGGGAACTGACCCGGTACGACCGGGTGGAGAAGATCGACCTGGTGGAAATGGACCCTATGGTGGTGGAAGCCTGCCGGAACTATCTGCCTGGGAATGCCTGCCGGATGGATGACCGGCGGGTGCATATCTATTTCGAAAACGCTCTGAAATTCATCCGCCACCGGGAAAATTCCTACGATCTGATCATTGTGGATTCTGTGGATCCCTTCGGTCCTTCGGAAGGGTTCTTCACCCGGGAATTCTACGGCAGCTGCTACAACGCCCTCCGGGAAGACGGAATCATGGTGAACCAGCAGGGGAGTCCTTTCTACAAGGAAGATGCCATTGCCATGCAGCGGAGCCACCAGCGGATCGTCAGCACTTTCCCCATCAGCAAGGTGTACCAGGCCCACATCCCTACGTATGCAGCCGGGTACTGGACCTTCGGCTTTGCCAGCAAGAAGTACCACCCCATCGACGACCTGGACGCCGACGCATGGAAGGCGCTCAATCTGCGCACCCGCTACTACACCACCCGGCTCCACGTCGGAGCTTTCTATCTGCCGGCATTCCTCGAGGAGATGCTGCGCGAAGTGGAGGAACCCAAATGATCTCACCCAATGTTGAAACCTTTATCGGCTGCGACAGCAGCTACCGCGCCGCCGACATCGTGCTCTACGGCGCACCGTTCGACTCCACCACCAGCTACCGCCCCGGCGCACGGTTCGGCCCGTCGGCCATCCGGCACGAGAGCTTTGGCCTCGAGACTTACAGCCCCTACCAGAACGCCGATCTGACCGACTTCGACATCTTCGACAGCGGCGACCTCGAGCTCTGCTTCGGCTCCAGCGAAGCTGCCCTTGCCGACATCGAGGCCCGGGCGGCGGAGATCCTGCACGACGGCAAGCTTCCGCTCCTGCTGGGCGGTGAGCATCTGGTGACGCTGGGGGCCGTGCGGGCCGTGGCGGAGAAATACCCCGGCCTCCACATCATCCACTTCGACGCCCACGCCGACCTGCGGGACGACTACCTCGGTGCGAAGCTGAGCCACGCCTGTGTGCTGCGCCGCTGCCACGAGCTGGTAGGGGATGGCCGTATCCATCAGTTCTGCATCCGCAGCGGAGACCGGGCAGAGTTCGAGTTTGCTGCTCAGCACACCGAGATGCACAAGTTTGATTTTACCGGCCTTGCCGAGCTGACCGCACAGCTGTGCGAGAGCAAGGTGCCGGTGTACCTGACCATCGATCTGGACTGCCTTGACCCCTCCTGCTTCCCGGGTACCGGTACCCCAGAGGCTGGCGGCGTAAGCTTTTTGCAGCTGCTGGATGCCATCCGCACTGTGACCAAGGCCAACATCATCGGTGCAGACCTGAACGAGCTGGCTCCTACGCTGGACACCACCGGCGTTTCCACCGCCACCGCCTGCAAGGTGCTGCGCGAGACTTTGATCGCGCTGGACAAGGGCTGGCCGGGCTTTCAGGTATAAATACGAAACTACCATTTTACAGATAAAGGAGTAACCGATATGAGCAAAGTTCTGATCATCGGCTGCGGCGGCGTGGCCTCCGTTGCCATCCATAAGTGCTGCCAGGTGCCCGAGGTGTTCACCGAGATCTGCATCGCCAGCCGTACCAAGGCAAAGTGCGATAAGCTGGCTGCCGAGCTGGCTCCCACCACCGCCACCAAGATCACCACCGCACAGGTGGACGCAGACAAGGTGGAAGAGGTCATCGCTCTCATCAAGGCGTACCAGCCCGATCTGGTAATGAACATCGCCCTGCCTTATCAGGATCTGACCATCATGGACGCCTGCCTTGCCTGCGGCGTCAACTACATGGACACCGCCAACTACGAGCCGGAAAACACCGACGACCCCGCGTGGCGTGCCATCTATGAAAAGCGCTGCAAGGAGGCAGGCTTCTCCGCCTACTTCGACTACAGCTGGCAGTGGGCCTACGCCAAAAAGTTTGAGGAAGCCGGCCTCACCGCCCTGCTGGGCAGCGGCTTCGACCCGGGCGTGACCCAGGCTTACTGCGCCTACGCCAAGAAGCACGAGTTCGACACCATCGACACCATCGACATCCTCGACTGCAACGGCGGCGACCACGGCTATGCTTTCGCCACCAACTTCAACCCCGAGATCAACCTCCGCGAAGTCTCCGCCCCCGGCAGCTACTGGGAGAACGGCCATTGGGTCGAGATCCCGGCCATGAGCATCAAGCGGGAATATAACTTTGACCAGGTCGGTCAGAAGGATATGTACCTGCTGCACCACGAGGAAATTGAATCTTTGGGCAAGAACCTGCCAGACGTCAAGCGCATCCGCTTTTTTATGACATTTGGCCAGAGCTACCTGGACCATATGCGCTGCCTGGAGGATGTGGGAATGCTCTCCACCACCCCCATCAACTTTAACGGTCAGGAAATCGTACCCATCCAGTTCCTCAAAGCCCTGTTGCCGGACCCCGCCAGCCTGGGTCCCCGCACCAAGGGCAAAACCAACATCGGCTGCATCTTTACCGGCAAAAAGGACGGCAAGGATAAAACCTACTATATCTATAACGTCTGCGACCATCAGGAATGCTACCGCGAAGTCGGCAGTCAGGCCATCAGCTACACCACCGGTGTGCCTGCCATGTGCGGCGCCTTGATGATGCTGACCGGCGAATGGACCAAGCCCGGCGTATATACCGTTGAGGAGTTCAACCCCGATCCGTTCCTGGATGCGCTGGACAAGTACGGCCTGCCCCGCAGCGAAAACCATAACCCCGTGCTGGTGGATTGATGAACCAGCGGGATATGCGGCCGCCTTTTGCGGCACTCGGCGGAACCATCCCGCCGGAACTGGAAAAACTGCCTACCCCCTGCTACCTGCTGGATGAAGACGCCCTGACCCGCAACGCGGAAATTCTGGGCGGCCTGGCCCAGCGCACCGGCTGCAAGGTGCTGCTGGCCCAAAAGGCGTTCAGCAATTATGACTGCTACCCCCTGCTGGCGCCACACCTGGCCGGTACCGAAGCCAGCGGCCTGTTTGAAGCCCGCCTGGGTGCGGAAGAGATGCCCGGCAAGGAAGTCCATGTGTTCTGCGCGGCCTACCGTGCGGACGAAATGGATGAACTGGTGCAATACGCGGACCATATCGTCTTTAACCCCCCCGCCCAGCTGGCAAAGTTCGGCCCTGCCGCAAAAGCGGCAGGCAAAAGCGTGGGGCTGCGCATCAACCCGGAATGCTCCACCCAGGACGGCCACGCTATTTATGACCCCTGCGCCCCCGGCAGCCGCCTTGGCACCACCCGCGCCCAGTGGAACGCCGCAGTAGCGGCGAACCCCGCGCTGCCCAATTTGCTGGATGGCCTGCACTTCCACACCCTGTGCGAGCAGGACTCCGATGCGCTGGCCACGACGCTGGACGCTGTGGCCCAAAAATTCGGTGACCTGCTGCCCCGGATGCATCACCCGCGCCCAGCAGGACTGGGGCGTGACGGTCTATCTGGAACCTGGCGAAGCCTGCGCCCTGAACGCGGGCTTCCTGCTCAGCCGCGTGCTGGATGTGGTGCAGAACGGCGATACAACCATCGCCATTCTGGATGCCAGCGCCGCCTGCCATATGCCGGATGTGATCGAAATGCCCTACCGCCCGCCGCTGTTTGCCGCAGCCGAACCGGGAGAAAAGCCCTGCACCGTGCGCCTTGCCGGGCCGACCTGCCTGGCCGGGGATGTCATCGGGGATTATGGCGTGGATGCCGTTCCCAACGTGGGAGATCTGCTGGTGTTCGGCGATATGGCAATCTATACCACCTGCAAAAATAATACCTTCAACGGCATGCCTCTGCCCGCTATCTTTGCCCGTGCCGCCAGCGGCACCACCCGCAGCATCGTGTCCTTCGGCTACGAAGATTTCAAGTACCGATTGGGCAAGAGATAAATAAAAG
>OGEP01003711.1_pt1 | contig 11087 bp, 5 predicted proteins | sample 1570721 | NCBI WGS metagenome assembly OGEP01 (sample SAMEA2582131, study PRJEB24529) | metagenome | biome: Human gut stool | place: China | collected 2011 | reverse complement strand
TGGCCAGGAAAAGTATGTATTTGCCGTTTGGAAAGTCGATGGTATTCATATTCGAACAGTTGAAAGCTCCCTTGGTGGGTTTCCCGAAAATTTTCACTTTGTAGCTTTGACGTGCAAGATAGAGAAAACCTTCGTCGGCGCTTGCGTTGTTCTGATTGCAGATAATGGCCACCCTGGCAGGGCGTTCCAATGATTCATAGCCGGATATGATGCTTGTAAGAGCTCCGTAGTCAAGGTATTCGTTCGGGTGTTCCCGCAGATCGTGGGCTCTTTGTTGTGCACGCCGGATGCTGGAAGAATCTTTGTGTATTTTCGCGAATCTGTCATAAGCCTGCGCATTGAGCTCCGTTGCTCGGTATTTAAGTTGCGATACGCGTATTGGTTGCGTATAATAGTAGGGAATTAAATCATAGTGGCAATAGTCGCTTCCTCCGGTCCCGTTTCGGATATCGATGATCAGGTTCCGTGCTGATTTTATTATGTTGTCGTTTTCAGACAGCAGTTTATGGATCGTTTCCCTGTAAGTTATGTCGAACGACGGGATGCGCAGGTAAATGGTATTCGAGTTTAACTGTCTGATCAGCGGCTTATCGGTGCACATGGATTCGATGAAAAAATTTTCTTGTTCGGAATGATTCGTTTCCGGATAAATTTTTGCCCAAACCAGGCCGGACAGAGAGATAATGCTATGTGATTTGCCGATCCATTGTCCTGTCGCTTTTTTCTTCGATCCGTCTACCCCATGAAATGTTCCGTTGATCGTATCGCCACCGCTTTCCGTGATTTCAGCGATTAATTGTTTGGGCGCCCGGCGTGTGTGTCCGCAACGGAGCATGAATATATCGAACTGGGCGGTATCGTTTTTCGACCGGACGATTCCGAATAGATTGTTTCTTGTGCCTTTCCAGATACCTTCGATCGGGTGGGTACGGTTTTGCTGCAGGTAGAGTTTGAAAGCGGATTCGTCGAAATCGATGAAATCTTTTTCCTCTTTTTCAGATAGTTTGCTGCCGTATTGCGGGAGTACGCCGATGTGGTTTTTGCGAAAATAGTGCAGCCAGTCGTTCATCAGGAACAGGTATTCCTGTTCGGATTTCGCTTTCCGGATTCTTTTCCGGTAGGAGGCGATATGGCGGGCGTAGTCGTCGGCTCCTTTTTCTTCAAGGTAGTAAGGGAATCCCGCATCGTTTTGTTCGAATGTCTGTACCATCCAGTCGAAGTTTTTTACGTACTCCGACTGTATGGAGGTTTCGGATTTGGAGACAATGAAGTATGCAGTCGCCAGTAATGCGACGATCAGCAATGCAATCATAGATACGTTTTTTTTCATTTCATCATGATTTGGGGTGAGAGAACCTAAGGAGAGGACATTTTGGAATTTCACGATGGAATTGCATGCCACATTTGCATACACGATGCATGATTTAATGCATTACAAATATAACGAAAATAAATGTGTAATTCAAGGCCGGTTTGCGTTTTCCGATGTTCAATGAGAAGGGCCGGTTTCCCTCATGAAACCGGCCCTTCTGCCTTGTTTATGAAAAAGTCGCCTTATTTTTTCAGCATCGCTTTCACCTGGTTGTAAACGTTCTCGCCCGAGAAGCCGAACTCCTTGTCCAACACGCTCGCCGGAGCCGAATATCCGAAGTGATCGAGACCGTACACTTCGCCGTCGCAGGCGACCAGGCCGGCCAGCGTCACGGGCAGACCCGAGGTCAGACCGAACTTCGGCACGCCGCACGGCAGCACGCTCTTCTGGTACTCCTTGCTCTGGTCGCGGAACAGTCCTTCGGACGGAACCGATACTACGCGTACTTTCACGCCGTCGGCTTTCAGCTTTTCGGCGCCGTCTATCAGCGTAGCCACTTCCGAACCGCTCGCCAGCAAGATTACGTCCGGGGTTCCGGCGCAGTCTTCGACGATATAAGCGCCCTTGACGGCCTGCATGGCTTCCTTGGCGCGGTCGCCGCTCGCTGCGGGCAGGTTCTTGATATTCTGACGCGACAGGATCAGCGCGGTCGGACGTTCGTTTTCCATCGCGATTTTCCAGGCGGCGACGGTTTCGTAGCTGTCGGCCGGACGGAGTACGACGACCGAACGTTCGCCTTTGTGGTTGCGCAGTTGTTCCATCAGGCGCAACTGTGCTTCGTGTTCGATCGGTTGGTGCGTCGGACCGTCCTCGCCCACGCGGAACGAGTCGTGCGTCCAGACGTAGACCACATGCAGGCGCATCAGCGCCGAGAGGCGCACGGCGGGCTTCATATAATCGGAGAAGACGAAGAACGTGCCGCAGACGGGGATCACGCCGCCGTGCAGCGCCATGCCGTTCGCAACGCAGGCCATCGTCAGCTCCGATACGCCCGCCTGGAAGAATTTCCCGCTGAAATCGCCCTTCGTGAACGCCTTGGTCTTCTTCAGGTAACCGTCGGTCTTGTCCGAATTCGACAGGTCGGCCGAAGCCACGATCATGTTGTCGATCTTCTCGGCGAAGACGCCCAGCACCGTCGCCGATGCGGCGCGCGTAGCCACGTCGGCCTTCATCTCGATGGACTTGTAGTCGATTTCGGGAAGTTTGCCCGAAAGGAAATCGTCGAGTTTGCGCGCCAGCTCCTTATGCTCCGCGCGCCACGACTTCTCGACGGCGGCCTGCTTCGCGGCCCACTCCTTCAACGCCTCGCGACGTTCGGCGAAGACCTCGCGGCTCTCCTCGAAGACGGCGAACGGATTCTCCGCATCGCCGCCCAGGTTCTTCACCGTAGCGGCGAAATCGGCCCCGGCGGCCGTCAGCGGCTGACCGTGGGTCGAGACTTTGTTTTCGAAGCTCTCTCCGGCGGGGCCTTTGGCGCCCTTGCCCATGACGGTATGGCCGATGATGAGCGTCGGACGCTCGGTCTCGCTCTCGGCGGCGACCAGCGCCTCGCGGATCTCATTGATGTTGTGCCCGTCGATCGACAACACGTTCCAGCCCCACGCCTCGTACTTCATGGCCACGTTCTCGGTCATCACCTCGTCGACCTTCGTCGAGAGCTGAATGTTGTTCGAATCGTAGTACATCACGAAGTTCGACAGGCCCAGATGGCCGGCGATGCGGCCCACGCCCTGCGAAATCTCCTCCTCGACGGCGCCGTCCGAAATATAGGCATAGGTCTTGTGCGCCATCCACTCGCCGAAACGGGCGGCCATGAAGCGTTCCGCAATGGCGGCTCCCAGCGCCATGGCATGGCCCTGTCCCAACGGTCCCGACGTATTCTCCACGCCGCGCATCACGTCCACCTCCGGGTGCCCCGGCGTCACGCTGCCCCACTGGCGCAGCGATTGCAGATCTTCAGTCGAATAGTGCCCGGCCAGCGAGAGCGTTGCATAGAGCATCGGCGACATGTGGCCCGGATCGAGGAAGAAACGGTCGCGGTAGGGATACGCCATATTATCGGGGTCGTAACGCAGGAACTCGGTGAAGAGCACCGTGATGAAATCCGCGCCGCCCATGGCGCCGCCGGGATGCCCCGACTTGGCCTTCTCGACCATCGCGGCCGAAAGGATGCGGATATTATCGGCAACGCGCGTAAGTTTTGAATTCGTTGTAGACATGGAGTTAGTATTTTATGCGTTTTAGCTGTTTATTTCCGGCAAAGATAGCCAAAAAGAAATTAGCCGACTTGTTTAAGTTCCAAAATATTTGCCTTTTCTATCTTTCTCTTTGCATAAGGCAAAGTGACGGTGAACTTTCGGGCATCGGTCGAGGGGATGTCGAACATCGTGTCCATCATAATCGCCTCGCAGATCGAGCGCAGGCCGCGCGCGCCGAGCTTGAACTCGACGGCCTTGTCGACGATGTAGTCCAGCGCGTCGTCGTCGAAGGCGAGTTTCACGCCGTCGAGTTCGAACAGACGCTTGTACTGCTTGACGATGGCGTTCTTCGGCTCGGTGAGGATCGAACGCAGGGCCGCGCGCTCCAGCGGCTGCATGTAGGTCAGCACCGGGAGACGTCCCACCAGTTCGGGAATCAGTCCGAACGACTTGAGGTCCTGCGGCGTGACGTACTGCATCAGGTTCGAGCGGTCGATGGGATCTGCGTTCAGCCGCCCGTAACCCATCGCGCGGGTGTTCAGCCGCTGGGCGATCTTCTTCTCGATGCCGTCGAACGCACCGCCGCAGATGAAGAGGATGTTGCGCGTGTCGACCTGGATGAATTTCTGCTCGGGGTGCTTGCGGCCGCCCTGGGGAGGCACGTTGACCACCGTTCCTTCGAGGATTTTCAGCAGGGCCTGCTGCACGCCCTCGCCCGAAACGTCGCGCGTGATGGAGGGGTTGTCGCCCTTGCGCGCGATCTTGTCGATCTCGTCGATGAAGACGATGCCGCGCTCGGCCTGCTCGACGTTGTAGTCGGCGACCTGCAACAGCCGCGAGAGAATGCTCTCGACATCCTCGCCCACATATCCCGCCTCGGTCAGAACGGTCGCGTCGACGATCGTGAACGGCACTTTCAGCAGCTTGGCGATCGTGCGGGCCATCAGCGTCTTGCCCGTGCCCGTCGGACCGACCAGCACGATGTTCGACTTGTCGATCTCGACCTCGTCCTCCTTCGGGGCGTACAGCAGCCGCTTGTAGTGGTTGTAGACCGCCACGGACATATACCGCTTGGCGGCATCCTGCCCGATGACATACTGGTCGAGGAACTCCTTGATCTGCGCCGGCTTGAGCAGTTCCTCCATCTTGAGCGGAGCCGCCGCCGGACGCCGTCCCCGTTCGGAGGCGATGTCGTTGTCGACGATGATCTTATAGCCGTTCTCGATACATTTGTTACAGATATTCGCGCCGTCCGAACCCTGGAACATGATCTCCACGTCCGTACGCTTGGCGCCGCAGAACGAGCAGCAGTCGCCGCCGTTCTTGTTGTTGTTCTTATTCTGTGCCATGCGGTTTACTTGTCTCGTTTAGAAAGCACCTCGTCGATCAGTCCGTAATCCTTCGCCTCGCGGGCCGACAGCCAGTAGTCGCGGTCGGCGTCCTTCTCGATCTTCTTGACCGGGACGCCCGAGTGGACCGAGAGGATTTCGTACAGCTCGCGCTTGGTTTTCAGAATCTCGCGCGCCGTGATCTCGATGTCCGAGGCCTGGCCCTGCGCGCCGCCCAGCGGCTGGTGGATCATCACCCGCGAATGCGGGAGCGCCGAACGCTTGCCCTTGGCGCCCGCCGTGAGCAGCACGGCGCCCATCGAGGCGGCAAGCCCCGTGCAGATGGTCGCCACGTCGGAGTTCACCAACTGCATGGTGTCGTAAATGCCCAGTCCGGCCGAAACCGACCCGCCGGGCGAATTGATGTAGATCTGAATGTCCTTCTCGGGATCGACCGATTCGAGGAACAGCAGCTGGGCCTGGATGATATTGGCCGCGTCGTCGTAGATCGGCGCGCCGAGGAAGATGATGCGGTCCATCATCAGGCGCGAGAAAACGTCCATCGTGGCGATGTTCAGCTGACGCTCCTCGATGATCGTAGGCGACACGTAGGCCGCGCTTACCGACTGGAAATCGTGCAGTTTCAGCGAACTGATCCCGCAGTGGTTCCGTGCGTATTTTTCAAATTCTGACATAGTCGTATTTATTTACTCTTCATATTCCGCCTTCTGCCGGTCAGGAGCGCACAAGCCGCCGGAAGCATTCCGAATTCCCCATCGCCCCCGAAACCCGCTTCTTAAAGCGGGCGCGAAAACCGCCGCAAGCGATCCGGCCCCCGTCGCTCCCGAAAGCCGCCTCCCAGGCGGGCGGACGGGAGCGCAGAACCGGATGGGAAGCGTGAAAACCCACAGCCGCCCCTAAAAGCGCGTTCTTAAAGCACAAAGGACTTTGCAAACATCACGCCTGCAAAGTCCAAAGATAGATAAAATTCCGCGAAACTTAAAGTTCCTTCGCCAATTTAGCGAAATCGTCCGCAGATACGGCTTTTTCAGTTACCTTGACCTTCGATTTGACATCCTCGACGACCTTCACCTCATAGAGCTTCTCGTAAATCTTCTGGCCCTGATCCTTGTCGGCGAGAATCTTCTCGGCGTAACCCTCCAGCATGTCGTCCGGCGCCGAGGGCATGCCGTACTGTGCGAACTGCGAGGCGGCCAGCGCCTTGGCTTCGGAGAGCGCCTCCTCCTTCGAAACGGAGATGCCGTCGGTCTTGATGAAGTGCTTCTGGAGGTAGTTCCAGGTGAACATCTTCAGGAACTGGTCGAAATCCTTCTCGATGTCCTCCATCGAGAACTTGCCCTCGTTGATCGTGTAGAGCCAACGCTTGAGGAACGCCGCGGGCATCTTCAGGTCGGCCTTCTTCACGAGATAGTCGCGCACCTGCAACGTGAAGAGGTAGTCGCTCTCGCGGCGCAGTTCGGCCTCGATCTGCGCGTCGATGAACTTGTCCAGCCCGGCTTCGTCCGTGACGCCGCCCTGCGGGAAAGCCATCTTGAAGAACTCCTCGTTCAGCTCCGGCTCGGCGAACTTGCGGATTTTAGTGATCTCCAGTTCGAATTCGGGGTTGACGCCCTCCAGTTCGTTCTCCTTGACCTGCAGGCAGGCGGCGCGCTGGGCGGGATTTTTATAGAGTTCGTTGATATTCACCTTCATCTTGTCGCCGACCTTCTTGCCGATGAAAGGCTTGCGGTCGGCCTCGTCCATCGAGATCAGACCCACGTAAGCGTCCGCAACGTTCATCTCGCCGTTGTCGAGCGTCACCGACAGCGCCTCGTCCGAAGTCACCTTCTCGGCGTCCACCAGGCGGCCGAAGCGGCGCAGGTAGTTCGAACGGTAGTCGTCGTGCATCTTCTTGTCGACCTTGATCTTGTTGTAGGTCAGCTTATCCTTGTCGGAAAGCTCCAGCTTGATCTCGGGAGCCTCGCCGATCTCGAACACGAATTCGAACTCGGTGGCGTTGTCGAAATCGAAGTCGCCCTGCTCCTCCGCGGGAATCACGTCGCCCAGATAGTCGATGCCCTCCTTCTGGAGATATTCGAAAACGGCGTTCGAAGCCTGACGGTAGGACTGCTCGGCCAGGACGCCCTTGCCGTACATCTTCTTGACGATGCCCATGGGGACCATGCCCGGACGGAATCCGGGGATGTTGGCCTTGCGCTTGTACTCGCGCAGGGACTTTTCGACCTCCTGCCCGTAATCCGCCTCGCCGACAGTCACGCGGATCAGCGAGTTATTCTCGCCGCGTTGTTCTCTTACAATGTTCATAATGAATGAATTATATTTGTTATTCTTCGTATTTCCGTTCAGAATCGGGAGGCAAAGATACGAAATTATTCCATTTCCGGCAAGACATTACCCGTAATAATACAGTCAAATTATGATATACGGTTTGTTTTTCGTACCTTTGGGGCCGCAACGCCCCCGCTTGCCGGGGAAGGTTCTACCGAGCCGTGCGCAATTCCGTTTTGATCCCATCCGGCTTTTCCGCAGCCTTTGGAGTCGCAACGCCCCTTTTGCCAGCCGATAAGGTTTTACCGAACCGCACGCAATTCCGTTTTGATCCCATCCGACTTTTTCGTATCTTTGTGAGCTATTTTGTTCCGAAACAATGAAAACGACCCCGATATTCCTGTTTTCCATCCTGCTGCTGGGCGCATGCGGCGGTCCGGCGGCGCGCGCCAAACGCCCCGGCGCAAAGGCACAGGCCGCGGCGGCCGTGCAGGCCGAGCCGAAAACGTACACCTACCGCATCGCGGCGACCTACCCCCACTCGACCGACGCCTACACCCAGGGGCTGCAATACGTCGACGGGACGATGTGGGAAGGCACGGGCCAGCACGGCGAATCGGTCGTTCGGAAGACCGACCTCGCGACGGGGAAAACCGAGGTCATGGCGCGCCTGCCCCGTTCGGAGTTCGGCGAAGGAATCACCCTGCTCGGCGGGAAGCTCTACCAGCTGACCTGGCAGTCCAACACCGCGCACGTATATTCGCTGGAGAACGGGAAACTGCAAAAGATCCGCGACTTCCGCTATCCGGGCGAAGGCTGGGGCCTCACGACCGACGGCGAGAAGCTCTACATGTCGGACGGCACGGCCACGATCCACACGGTCGATCCCGCGACGTTCCGCCGCGAAAAGCGCGTGACGGTGACCTACAAGGGCGCGCCGGTCGAATACCTCAACGAACTGGAGTGGATCGGCGGCAAAATATGGGCCAACGTCTACACCACCGACCAGATCGTCGTCATCGACCCCGCGACGGGCGTCGTCGAGGGCGTCGTCGACCTCGCGGGGCTGCTGCCCGAAACGGAAATGACCGCGACGACCGACGTGCTGAACGGCATCGCCTATGACGCCGAGGGGGACCGCATCTTCGTGACGGGCAAAAACTGGCCGAAACTCTACGAAATAGAAATTACCGAAAAATAAATGACGACAACGCTATACGACCAACTGGAGCGCCGCATCCTGCTGCTCGACGGAGGCTTCGGCACGATGGTGCAGGGCTACGGACTGCAGGAGGAGGACTACCGCGGCCGGCGGTTCGCCGGCTGGCCGGTGCAGCTCAAGGGCTGCAACGACCTGCTCGCGCTGACCCGCCCGGACGTGGTGCGCGAGATTCACGAAAAGTACCTGCGGGCGGGAGCCGACATCATCGAAACCGACTCGTTCAACGCCAACGCCGTGTCGCTGGCCGACTACCGGCTCGAAGAGTGCGCTTACGAGATTTCGAAGGCCGCAGCCGGAATCGCACGCAGCGCGGCCGACGAGTTCACGGCCCGCAACCCGCAGAAGCCGCGTTTCGTGGCGGGATCGGTGGGTCCCACGAACCGCACGGCCTCGATGTCGGCCGACGTACAGAATCCCGCGGCCCGCGAGGTGACCTTCGCACAACTGGTCGAAGCATATACGGATCAGGTGCGGGGACTGGTGGACGGCGGGGCGGACATCCTGCTGGTGGAGACCGTTTTCGACACGCTCAACGCCAAGGCGGCCCTCTGGGCCATCGACACGCTCTGCGAGCGGCTGGGCCGCGCGATCCCCGTAATGGTCTCCGGAACGCTCGCCGACGCCGGCGGCCGCACCCTCTCGGGGCAGACCGTCGAGGCCTTCGCCGTCTCGGTGTCGCATGCGAACCTGCTGTCGGTCGGGCTGAATTGCGCCTACGGGGCCAAGCAGCTGCTGCCCTACCTCGAACGGCTGGCGGCAGTGGCCGGAACGCGCATCTCGGCGCACCCGAACGCAGGGCTTCCCAACGTGATGGGCGGTTACGACGAGACGCCCGAAATGTTCGCCGGGGATGTCGGCGAGTATATGCGGCGCGGACTGGTGAACATCGTGGGCGGCTGCTGCGGCACGACGCCCGCCCACATATTCGAATTGTCGAAAATATCCGGAGACTACGCCCCGCGGCCCGTTCCCGCGCCGAAGCACATCACGACCTTGAGCGGTCTGGAGCCGCTGCGGATCGTCCCCGAAGCCAACTTCATCAACGTCGGCGAACGCACGAACGTCGCCGGATCGGCCCGTTTCGCAAGGCTGATCCGCGAAGCCAACTACGAAGAGGCGCTCTCGGTGGCCCGCGCACAGGTCGACGCCGGGGCGCAGATCGTCGACGTCTGCATGGACGACGGGCTGATCGACGGTCCGGCGGCGATGCGCACGTTCCTCAACCTGATGGCCTCGGAGCCGGAGATCGCCCGCGTGCCGGTGATGATCGACTCGTCGAAATGGGAGGTACTTCAAGCGGGACTTGAAGTGACGCAGGGTAAGTCGGTGGTCAACTCCATCTCGCTCAAGGAAGGCGAAGCGGAATTCCTGCGCCGGGCCGCGGAGATCCACCGCTTCGGCGCTTCGGCCGTGGTGATGCTCTTCGACGAGCGGGGCCAGGCCGACACCTTCGAACGTAAAGCAGAGGTTGCGGAGAGAGCCTACAAGCTATTGACGAACAACGGATTTCCACCCGAAGACATCATTTTCGACCCCAACGTGCTGGCCGTCGCAACGGGCATTGCGGAGCACGACGGCTACGCCAAGGCGTTCATCGACGCGACGCGCTGGATCAAGGAGCACCTTCCCCATGCGAAGGTCTCGGGCGGCGTGTCGAACCTTTCGTTCGCCTTCCGCGGCAACAACACGGTGCGCGAGGCGATGCACTCGGCGTTCCTCTACCACGCCATCCGGGCCGGAATGGACATGGGCATCGTCAACCCGCAGATGCTCAAAGTGTACAGCCAGATCGAACCCGAACTGCTCTGCCGCGTCGAGGACGTGATCCTCTGCCGCCGGGCCGACGCCGCGGAGCGGCTCGCGGAGTATGCCCACGGGGTGCAGCAGACGGCCCAAGCGCAGCCGCAGGCCCCCGACGCATGGCGTGCGGGGACGCTCGAAGAGCGTATCGCCCATGCGATGCTCAAGGGCGTGGCCGACTACGTGGAGCGGGATGCGCTGGAGGGTTACGAGGCGCTGGGAAGCCCGATGGCCGTGATCGACACGCTGCTGATGCCTGCCATGGAGCAGGTCGGCACGCTGTTCGGCGAGGGCAAGATGTTCCTGCCGCAAGTGGTGAAGACCGCCCGCGTGATGAAACGCGCGGTGGCGGCGCTGACGCCCTATATCGAACAGGGGTCGGCCGCGAATGCGCATAATTCGGGGAAAGTGCTGATCGCCACCGTGAAAGGCGACGTGCACGACATCGGCAAGAACATCGTGGCGGTCGTGATGGCCTGCAACGGTTACGAAATCCGGGACCTGGGCGTGATGGTCGAGCCGGAACGCATCGTCGAGGAGGCGGTGGCGTGGGGCGCGCAGTGCATCTGCCTGAGCGGGCTGATCACCCCGTCGCTCGACGAAATGGCCCGCGTCTGCGAGGAGCTGGAACGGCGGGGGCTGCGCATTCCGGTCATCATCGGCGGCGCGACGACCTCGGACCTCCACACGGCGGTGAAGATCGCCCCGGTTTATTCGGGCGTGGCGGTCCACTCCGCGAACGCCAGCCGCAACAGCCAGATACTGGCGCAGCTGCTCGGCCCCGACGGCGACCTTTACGCCGACAAGGTGAAAGCCGACCAGCAGACCCTGCGCGAGGAGTACGCCCGCCGGCTGCGGGAGCGCGACCTCATTCCGAT
>OGEP01003710.1_pt1 | contig 11089 bp, 10 predicted proteins | sample 1570721 | NCBI WGS metagenome assembly OGEP01 (sample SAMEA2582131, study PRJEB24529) | metagenome | biome: Human gut stool | place: China | collected 2011 | reverse complement strand
CTTTATAGTAGAGCCGGTAATAGTGCTTGCGATACCGCCCTTCGGGGCGAGCAGTGGCATAGACCTTAGGAGGGCTAATAATATTAAACCACCACTCATATCATCGAGGTGGTGGTTGTAACCTGTGCAGCCAGGTTTGCGTTATGCTCAGGCGCACTGATCCGCAGCGGTGCTTGCGCCCAGGTGGAGCACCGCTACGGTCTGATCACCGGAATGTTCGTCCTCTATCGAGGGGAGAGCTATGTGGTAGATGATATTGAGTATCTGAACATGGAAGAATATCTGCGAAGGCTTGCATAAGGTGTTTGGAACAGCCGATAGCACCGTTGGGAATCAGTTTTGCTCTGAAGCCCTTTGCTTACCGTAAGTTATTTTAGCTAGTAGAACTCCGTAATTTCCAAGGTGGAGTGCACACGAAGTTTGATTATTTGCCTTGGATACAGTGGCACACTTTTTGGACGGATTTTCACAGCCATACACATCTGCTGATAACGTCCACAATAGTAAGGGGCAAGGGAATGACTCTTATATTTGCGGAATATCCTGCAGGTATATTTTATAGATTTTGGCGGGACGTCCACGTAAATTAAGCTGACGATGATACTGCACAACAGCTAATCCTCCAGCCTCAAGCTTGGATAAAATGCGGGAGGCACTGCGGGATGTGACATTGAGGAAATAGGCCAGTTCTTCGGCGGACAGTGTATCGTCTCCCCGCTGTGAGAGGACAGCGGATATTTTGCTCAAGTATAGCGGAGAGATAGACAAACGGTCAGCAAGCTTAGAGAGAGGCTGACTGGGTGCGTCGCTGTAGTCGATGCGTCGGGGGCTGGACAATGGGCCAATGATCCTGTTATCGTCCATAACAATAAAAGCAGATGAGCTTTTGCACAGCAGCGCTTCTTTCACAGCGCGCTGGGCGTTTCGATGGGCATCAATTACATTGCTGGAACATCCCCACCCTATACAAACGTCAAAATCCAGCCTGCTTTCCAAAAAAGCGGTGACGGGGCAGACAGTATACTGCTGAGAGATATCCTTTAATACGGAGACATTTGCGGTCAGTTCAAAGTGGTCGCCATGTTCATAGACTAAAAACGGCATACTAAACAGCTTGTTACAATTTTGAAGTTGGATCTCCAAAGCGCTGTGCTGTTCGTTTGATAACGCATGGGGAGAACGAACCAATCCAAGACATGCAGAGGCGTCATGCATCTCACCGGCCTGGAGTTGCATGAGAAGGCCGTGAAAGGCTTCCAACATTGATTCTGGAGAGGGAGCCAGATATCGGAAGTTGATTTGATGCTGGCGAAAATAATCATCCATACTTCCAAAACGTGTAACCAGAAGATCAACCTTTCCGCTGTTCCATACGCTCAGATAATAATCCTTTAGGGGGGCGTACCAATCTGTGGCGGCTACCGTATTCCAGTCGATTGGAGCGCTACCCAGCAGTGGAACCCCCTGCTTTAGAAAAATATGATGGAAATCAACAGGGATTTCTGGACGGTCAAAATAGACCCTGGAAAAGTCCAAACCAGGTTGCTGGACGGCCATCTGGGCGATGAGCTTATAATAATCCCGGTCAGAGACATTGCAATGTGCATGAGGCTTGCTCAGCGGGCCAAATTCTTTGCGCAAAACATTATATGGGTAAGAACCTGTAAACAGGAATCCATCAAAACGGTTGCTGTTCTGCTCATAGAGATATTTGAGGTGTTCAGGGGATGAGTAGGGCAAATAGGTAATATTGCTGTGCTCTTGCATTTTCTGGTCGATAAGCATGATGTGGCGCAGGGATCGCTCTGTAGTGAATACACCAACGGAATACATATATTATCTCCTTTTGCCTGCCGGGAATCGGAAAATCCCAGCGGGATCATAAATTCTAATTTATATTATATCTGATAAAGTCCTCAGGGGCAAGAGAGTGTCGGAAAATATGTCGCAAATTACTACCAAAGCCTTATATGACTGAAATGTGACCATAATTAGACCTTAATATGTCGTTTTATACAATGATAAAGTCTAATATTTATATAAAACAGAGAAAATAAAAATGGTATATATTCGATACTTGCTAAAATTAGGCAGAAATTGTATAATTATGTTGTTTCCAAAATATGTCTTTAATTATATAAAGATATGCAGTAAATGAAATGGGAAAGGAGCAATTGAATGGAGTCGAAAAAACAATCAGCGCTGGAAAACATTGATGCCTGCAAGGAGTTGCTGGAGTCCATGAGTGATGCGCTGTGGGATCATCCGGAAACGGGCTATCATGAGCATTTTGCTGCCCGCTTATACTGCCGCATGCTGGAGAAACTGGGATTCCAAGTGGAACAGGGACTAGCGGGCATTGAAACTGCATTCTCTGGCACTTATGGAAGCGGAAAACCTGTCATTGGTTTCTTGGGCGAATTTGATGCGCTGCCCGGTTTGAGTCAGCAGGCCAATGTTACCAGAATGTGCCCTGTAACGGAGGGCGGACCAGGCCACGGCTGTGGACATAACCTGTTGGGTGTAGGCGCGCTGGCTGCGGCGCTTGGCGTAAAAAAGTATCTGGAGGATAATAAACTGCCAGGTACTGTAAAGTTTTTTGGGTGTCCGGCTGAGGAGGGCGGTTCCGGAAAAGGGTTTATGGCGCGGGACGGTGTATTTGATGGGGTGGACGCGGCTTTTTGCTGGCATCCCGGCGAAGTCAATAGCGTGGCCACGGAAAGCACCATGGCCAATTACCAGATCTGCTACCACTTCCACGGAGTGGCCTCCCATGCGGCCATGACCCCTGAATTGGGCCGCAGTGCGCTGGATGCTCTGGAGTTGATGAATACTGGCGTACAGTATCTCCGGGAGCATGTTCCCACGGACACCCGGATCCATTACGCCATTACAAATTCCGGGGGAAACGCTCCCGGAACAGTACAGGCCTATGCGGAAGGGCTTTATCTTCTGCGGGCACGACAGCTCCCCCAGGTCAAGGAGCTTTACAGACGGGTAAACAACATAGCCCAGGGGGCGGCCTTGATGACGGAAACTACAGTGGATATTGAATTCATCAAAGCGTGTTCAAATTCGATTATCAACACAGAGCTCAATCATGTCATGCAGCGTAATCTGGAGCAGATACCTCCGCAGGCTTTTGACGATGCGGATTTGGAACAGGCCCGACAGTTCCGGGCGACATTAACGAAAACCAGCACTTATTTTGATGCACTGGCGGCAGAGGCAACGGATCCAGAGGATCAAAAGCGCTTTCAGGCGGATATGGATTCCCTGATCCATGCAGTCCCACTGCCTCTGGCACGGGAGCGGCAGGGCTTTGTTTCCTCTGATGTGGGTGATGTAAGCTGGAACTGCCCGGTCGCCCAGATCAATGCGGCGACCATGCCCGCCGGAGTGGCAATGCACTCCTGGCAGATGGTGGCTGTGGGGAAAAGCTCGATGGCCAAGAAAGGGATGCTCTACGCTGCAAAGGTGATGGCTGGTTCTGCCATTGATGTATTGGAGAATCAGGACATCCTCCGGAGAGCCCAGGAGGAACTGTACAGGCGCACCGGAGGCCGGAAATATGATTCCCCAATCCCAGACGATGTAAAACCTCATATCTCTTGACGGTTTCACGAATATTTTAACAGGAGGAATATCTATGAATCAAATGACACTTTGTCTGCTGCTCTTCGCCCTGATGATCGTACTGTTTTTCATCAAGAAGATCCCCATGTCGTTCAGCGCAATGCTGATTGTGGTGCTGTTGGTGGTGACTGGATGCGTAGAGTCCAAAACTGCGCTGAGTTCTTTTGGCAACTCAACGGTTGTCACTATGGCTTCTATGTTCGTGGTAGCTGCGGGTCTGACCCGTACTCAGATGATCAATCGGATATCCCAGCTGCTGTATAAGGTGACGGACGGCTCCTTTACCAAGGTGCTGGCTACATATATGGTCATCACCTGTATTCTGGGTCAGTTTGTGCCCAGCATTGTGGCCCTCTTTGCGCTGGTGTATCCCTTGGTACAGAATATGTGTGACCGCATGAAGATTAGCCCATCCAAGATGATGTACCCTATTGCCGTTGCCTGTGTGTCCACAAGTTTTATTATTGAACCTATCGGCCCCTATGCCGCCTGGTATGTCACCCAAAACGGCTATCTGGAATCTTATGGCTGGACCGCCAGTCAGCTTGGCATGTGGAGCGAAACACTGGTCTTTCTGCCGGTAGGCATTGTTACAATGTTGGTTGCTGTTTTTATCACTCCCAAAATGTTGCCTGACAATCCTGAGACGGCCCTGGGCAATGTCACAGCGCGGAAAATGCAGGAGAAAGAACCCCTTAGTCCGATGCGCGAGGTGCTGGGGTATGGTGTATTTATCGCAGTGATCATTGGTCTGATGGCTGGGCTCCCCTCTTGGCAGATCACTCTGGCTGGTGCTGTGGTAGTTGTAATTTCCGGCGTTCTGACAGAGAGGGAAGCGATCGATAACCTGAATATGAGTACGATTTTGCTCTACATCGGTGTCACCGTTTTGGGTTCCGCCCTGGCGGAAACCGGCGCGGCGGAACAGCTTGGCAATTGGCTGGCTGGAGTGCTGAGCGGTGTGACAAACGGTTATATTATAGGGTTTGCGTTTTATGCGGTCGGTTATATCATGACGTCTTTACTGTATAACCGTGCTGTCAGCACTGTCCTGGTTCCACTGGCGGTCATCACCTGCGGTGCGATGGGCTGTGATCCCAGAGGCCCCGTGATCCTGTGTGCCCTGGCCTCTATGTCCTCCCTTATCACGCCTTTGTCCACTGCTGTAGTTCCCATGGCGATGAACGCCGGCGGCTACAGCGCAAAGACAGTGTTTAAGGCTGGTATTGTTCACGGTATAATTCGTGGCGTGCTTGGTACTGCGATAGCAATGACCATGTTCCCAGCGTTTTAATTAGAACAAAAAATTGTTCTGTGATTTGTTGAATTTAAAAAGAGTTGTTGGCACAGTCATCCCCCCCGAAACCGTAGTGTTTCGGGGGTTGCTCTTTTTTGACGTCCCGTGCCATCTAGGCATATTACCGAAATCAGTAAATGCCGAATTACATATGCAAATTGTTGGGGATCGCCCCGTTTCCCAAAACATCATCCGGAGAAAAACTCCTTTGCGGCATCCACCGTGGTTTTGGTGAAGAAACCCTGACGGACAGTGACGTGTCTTGGAGCGATTTTCCTGGAAATATGAGATAGATTTATTGTGAGTCGATTTATCACGTGATTGATATGCCCGCGGATATTGTTTTGTCGTCTCATGCTGGCAGAATGTGGAAGCGTACGCTGACGGCGCGCAAGGACATGATTCTTGCTCAAAACCGGAGAAAGAGAACATTTTCTCAGAAATATTTTCATATTCTTCTATAGCCCCCCTTTCTAATGGATTCCAATCCGTCATAATATATCTAACATCCTAACGAATAACGTGAGGTGCCGATATGAAAATGAAAGACAAGCCACAGGAGAAGCAATATATTATCTATTCCCGCAAATCCAAATTTACCGGGAAGGGCGAGAGTATCGAGAACCAGATTGAGCTGTGCCGCCAGTACATCGCCATGCACTTTGGCGAGGAAGCGGCGGAAAACGTGCTGGTTTACGAGGACGAGGGCTTTTCCGGCGGCAATCTGGAGCGCCCGCAGTTCAAGAAGATGATGAAGGACTCGCAAAAAATTGAGTTCGCGGCCATCGTGGTCTATCGCCTCGACCGTATCAGCCGCAACATCGGTGACTTTGCAAAGCTCATCGAGGATCTGGGCGACCGGCACATTGACTTCATCTCCATCCGTGAGCAGTTCGATACGTCCTCGCCCATGGGCCGCGCCATGATGTACATTGCGTCGGTGTTCTCTCAGCTGGAGCGGGAGACCATTGCCGAGCGCATCCGGGACAACATGCATGAGCTGTCCAAGACCGGGCGCTGGCTGGGCGGCACAACGCCCACGGGCTACGCCTCGGAGAGCCTGTCCAGCGTGACGGTGGACGGCAAGGTGAAGAAAGCCTGCAAGCTCAAACCCATTCCGGAGGAAATCCAGCTGGTCAAGACGATCTTCTCCGTGTTCATGGAAACCGGCTCTCTCAGCAAGACCGACCAGTATCTTTTGGAGCACCGCTGCGTCACGAAGCGCGGCAAGCAGTTCACCCGCTTTGCCATCCGGGGCATTCTCACGAACCCGGTCTATATGATCGCCGACGACACGGCGTATCAGTATCTGAAAGAAAACAATGTTGACCTGTTTGCCGAGCGTTCGGAATTCGACGGCGAGCACGGCGTCATGGCCTATAACCGCACCCTCCAGCGCCCCGGCAAGGCGAATCAGATCCGTCCCATGGAGGAATGGATCGTGGCGGTGGGCAAGCATCCGGGCATCATCGCGGGCAGCGATTGGGTGCGGGTGCAGGCCATGCTGGATGTCAACAAATCTAAGAGTTACCGCAGGCCCCGTAGCAACGTGGCGCTGCTGTCTGGGCTTCTGCGGTGCGGCGAATGCGGCGACTATATGCGCCCGAAGCTGACCAACCGCCGCACGGCAGACGGTGAGCTGATCTACACCTATATGTGCTCCACCAAGGAGCGCAGCCACGGCACCGTCTGCGCCATGAAGAACTGCAACGGCAACACGCTGGACTCCAAGATCGTCGAGGAGATCCGCAAGCTGTCTGCCGACAAGGAGACCCTTACCCGGCTTCTGGCGCAGACCAAGAAGGTCATCAGCGGCAGCAAGGAGGGCTACGACGCAGAGCTTGCGCTGCTCCGGGAAAAGCACACCGAGACGGAAGAGCGCATCAAGCGGTTGGTGGAGTCCCTGTCCGTTGCCAGCGACACCTCCGCGAAGTACGTCATGGAGCAAATCGACGCGCTCCATCAGGAGAGCGAGACACAGCAGCTGCGCCTCGCCGAGCTGGAAGCCCTCACCGAGCAGAGCCGGATGCTCCATCAGGAGTTCGCCTTCCATCAGGAGATGATCGAATCCTTCGCCAGCGCGGTGGATTCTGCCACGCTGGAGGAAAAACGCCGCCTGCTGCGCACCATCGTCAAAAAGGTGGTCTGGGACGGCAAAAATGCCTATGTTTACCTCTTTGCGGAGGATGGAGAGGCGGATTTTTCCCCTGTTGATCAACCTATGTATCCGTTGGGAGAGGATAGCGAATGAAATCCTAATGATGTTCCGGACCGGAAAGAAGTTCTCCAGAGAAGTTTCCATCTATGATCCCATCGGAGCGGATAAGGACGGGGAGACCGTGAGCCTCCTGGATGTCCTTGAGGCGACGGACCGGGAAGTTCTTGAGACCGTGATTATCAAGCAGGATGTGAGGTGTCTTTATGAAGCTTACAGGGAGAATCTCACGGAGATGGAGCAGACCGTGATCCGCATGAGATATGGACTGTTCGGGACAAAGGAACACACACAGCGGGAGATCGCGGAAAAGCTCGGGATCTCCCGGTCCTATGTGTCGAGGATCGAAAAACGGGCGGTGGGGCATATGCGGGAAGCGTTTTATGAGCCTGCCGGGAACACCCTGTGATACATTTTGTAGAAAGTTTCTGCGGGAAGGGAGTTTAAGAATGATTCGGACGGAACGAGAAGTCCCCGGTTCGTCCGGCTTCCTTCCAGGAACGAGAGGTCCGGCAGCGGATCGGCAGGAGCGCAGCTGTAAAGGCATCCATTCGTTGTGTAAAAGTGGCTGAATCTCGGGCCGCGCAGCTTTTCTATGACGGCGAAAAGGGCATCTTTCGGGACCGAGGTGCCCGCACAGATATAGGAGGGGATTGCCGGAGCGCCCTCCAGAGGCCAATAGGCCTTATTTTTTTTGCCGTCAGCCCGGAGTGCATAGACGGACGGAACCAGGGCGAGAGGTGACGCACCGATGGAAACCTGATGAAAGGCCTGGATCGGCATGTCGAAAACATTTGATGCAGTAAGAAAATGTTTTGCTGTTTCCATACCGAAGGACTCCCATGTGAGCTTTGCGACAGTCTTTACGGCAGAGTTGTTGATGCCGCCATAGGAGAGGGGAAAGGATGATTCAACGAGCCGGTTAAGAGAGATACTTTGCTCACTGTCTGCATCGGTTCCTGTGAAAAAATTAGCGTTAATGCTACTGGCATCCATGCTGGTCTGGCGTAGAAGCTCCACGTCGGAGTAAAACACGAGAGGAATCGCAAGATAGGGAAGGAGAGCGGAAGCTTTTTTGAGTCCTCCAAGCTCCGGAATATCTTTTACCGGGAAGAACTCTTTTAATGGAAGAAGTCCATGCTCTCTAAAACGGTTCCAGATCCGCTCATCCTCAAATACTTCCAGGTCCGTGGAGACCACGAGATCTGGAAGGACGGAATCTTCCTCCCTCAGATAGTCGGACATATGGCGGCCATATCCGAGACCGAAGCAGGTGATATCAAGGTCGATGTTATCCTTTCTGAGTTCCTCCCGGATCTCATTTAAAAATTGCAGCTCCTGCCGGTGCAGGACGCAGATATTGTTCCAGTAAAGTCTGATGGTTGTCATAAAAGTTCTTCTCCTTGCCGAAGTAATTCCTGAAGATGTTTCTGACGCTCGTAGGCAGCATCCAGCTCTGCATAAAGCGTTTTTTCCGCCTCTGTCCGCTTTCTGATCCGGCAGACCTCCCCACCTTTCATTGCGAGGCGTGTGGATGCCATCAGGGCAGTGTGGGGATCATGAGTGACGATGAGGACAAGCTTGCTCTGGTCGGTGAGGAGCCGCAGCGCCGCTTTTTTGTCGATTCCTGCGTTTTCTATCTCGTCGATGAGGACGATAGGGCTGTCACAGATGCAGGCAAGGTCGGCGATCATAAGTGCCCGGGTCTGGCCGCCGCTTAGGAGGTTTAAACTTTCTTCCGGTAGAACCGGCTCCGGCGTGATCTGGTTCGCCATGGCTAACACATCATCCGGGGAGATCTCCGGATGGTTCCGGCACTGGCAGTGGAGCTTTAAAAATTCCCGGACGCTGAGATCCAGGACGAAGCGCATGCTCTGGGAGAGATGGGCGATGAGTTCCTTCGAGAGGCTGGAGCGGTCTGCCAGGGTGACCGGGACATCGTTTATGAGGATGCCCCGCCTGCTGATTCCGTCACCGTTTACAAGCTGCTCAATGTCTTTTATGAGACGGCTTTTTCCAGCCCCTGTGTTTCCGGCGATGGCACAGAGCTCGCCGGGATGGAGTGTGACCGGGGCAAAATGTTCTGGTTCCCCGGCTTTGTTGGTTCCTGGTAGAATCGTCAAAGATTCAAAGTTCATCTGTGGATACCTCCTTGAAAGATCTTGCCGACGACACCTTGCTGGTAGGCGGATCCCACCCGCTGTTCACCGACGCAGTAGGAGCAGACTCCGGCGGGCATGGTGTGGCGGAGCCGGTCTTCCTTCAGGGATTCAATTTCCGGCCGCTCCAAAAGCCAGCCCCCTAAAAATTCTGTCCCGTATCCGGCGAGACCGTCCGCAGGGAAAATCCTGGCACCCGGATTTAATTTTTTTAGCTGCCATTCGATGATCTCAAGCTCCGCCTGGGAGACCATATCGATCTTTGTGAGAACAATGAAATCAGCGCCAGAGACCATGGGACCAAGGCGCTCCGGGGAGTGGCTGCTGGCGGTGCAGTCCAGGACACATCCCGCGGTACAGAGTTCTGTCGCAGGAGAGCAACGGTGGCAGAGCCCGGCTGTCTCGATAAGAAGGCAGTCCCGCCCGAGGCTGTCACACCAGTCCCAGAGCTCTGGGAGATTTGATACGAGAAAATGGTCCGGGCAGATATCCCGGCTGAGTCCTGTTACCGTGGGGATATTGAGGTTCTTATATACAGATTCATCGTTGGAGGACAGGCAGTCGATTTTACAGATGGCTGTCCGCATTCCTCCTTTTTCTAAGAAAGGGATCAGATACCGCAGGATGGATGTTTTTCCAACTGCAGATGATCCGGAAAATAAAAATACATGCTTTGGCATTACAACTCCTTTGTCTGTCCTGAATGAACAGAACGTGTCACAATATGTAAAAAGCATAGCAGCGCCGGGGAGTTTTCGTCAGTATCAAATGAGACTGGCGGGGTATATTTTGGGCTTGTAAAATAATTGTTGTTGTGATACCATTTTAGTTAGATATAACTAACTAATGACGGATCATAGGAGAGACATATGATAAGAGAAGAAGAGATAAAGGCGGCTGTCGAGGCCTCCCCTTTGCTTGGCGGCTGCAATCTGTCGGTTTCTGGTATGAATGTGAAATATTGTCATAAAGGTCAGATCGTGAGCGATAGACAGAAAAATGAGGAGATCATCGGTCTTGTCATGGAGGGCAGTATGGACGTTTACAGCATCGCCCTTGACGGGAGGGAGATCCTGCTCTCTCAATTGGAAAGGGGAGACTGTTTCGGGGTGGTAAATCTTTTAACAAACACAGAATTTCCGACAGTACTCCGGTGCCGTACGGATACCACATTGGCAACAATGCCGAAGAGTCGGTTTTTGTCGGTCATGGAGAAAAACAGTGAACTGGCACTCCGGTATGCCGGATTCTGCAATCGGAAAATGCAGTTTCTGATCCGGAGGATCGAGTTCCTGACCATGCAGTCCGGAAAGAAGAAGCTGGTGCAGTACCTGTTGGAAGAACCCAGAAGAGGCGGACGCTTCGGAAAGAACGTTTCCAGGGATGAACTGGCATCGATCCTCGGAATCAGCCGCGCTTCCCTTTTCAGGGAACTTGCAAGTCTGACAAAACAGGGACTCATCGCCCTGCGGGACGGAGAGATCTGTCTGTTGAGGCCGGATGAAATGGAAGAGATCTTATACGCGTAAAGGGACGGCTGTGGTCAGAAGACAGGAAGGCGGTTTGTAAATCCGGAGACGGAACAGATTGCGGAAGAAAAATCGAAATAATATGAATGTTCCCGTGTATGGGAAATAACAGATAAGAAGCAGAGGTTTTGCGAATGCACGAATCCGTGTGCATGAAACCTCTGCTTTTTGTGCAGCAGGAAATTATGATAAAAGAAAGGTAACTATTCAGTACCTTCATAGTTACACGCAAAAATCCATTCCAGATCAGCTT
>OGEP01003709.1_pt1 | contig 11090 bp, 6 predicted proteins | sample 1570721 | NCBI WGS metagenome assembly OGEP01 (sample SAMEA2582131, study PRJEB24529) | metagenome | biome: Human gut stool | place: China | collected 2011 | reverse complement strand
TTTCCATAGCTTTTTCTGGAGATATAAAGTGTTTAGAACCATCTATATGAGATCTAAAGTGAACTCCTTCTTCAGTTATTTTTCTAAGTGGTCCTAGTGAGAATACTTGGAATCCACCACTATCTGTTAATATTGGTTTGTCCCAATTCATAAATTTATGAAGTCCACCAGCTTCTTTTACTAGTTCATGACCTGGTCTCATGTATAAGTGGTAAGTATTACTTAGGATTATTTGTGATCCTATTTCTTTTAGTTCCTCTGGTGTCATAGCTTTTACTGTGGCTTGTGTACCAACTGGCATAAATATAGGTGTTTCTATACTTCCATGTGGTGTGTGTAATATTCCAAGCCTTGCACCACTTTGTTTACAAGTCTTGATAAGTTCATATCTTATTGCACTCATTTTGTTTCTCCTTAAAATTTCAAATATATTTATCTCTATATAATTTATATTTTCATATTTATGTTTTTAAAACATACTTACATTATCGTCATCATCTTTTAGATAAGATGCAATTATACTTTTTATGCTATTTTTTTGTTCATTATTATCATTATTTTTATTATTTGTTGGTATTAAATATTTTTTAATAAAGAATATTGCTATAGCTAATACACCTAGCAATAATTCTCCTGCACTTGATGATTTTGGTATTAAAAGTAATTTTCTAGCTATTGCATAAAGTAAAACTTCTAATAAAGTTTCTGGTCGATGCAAACAAAGCATAATTACTAATTCTACGGCTATTACAAGTAATAGTATTTGTGCCAAGAAATTATTTAGCTGCTCATAGTTTACAGGGTTAGCAAAATCAATGATATAAGCTCCATAAACTTCTCTTAAAATATCGAATATACCCAAAAGTATTACCAAAAGTATAACGATTGATAATAAAATTTCACATAAATGCGCTATTTTTATAAAAGTTTGTTTTGTATTTCTTTTCATTTCACGGCCCCCAATTAGGTCTAATTTTATTATTTAATAAACATTGCATCTCCAAAACTAAAGAATCTGTATCTCTCTTTAACAGCTTCATTATAAGCATTTAATACATGCTCTTTCCCTGCTAAAGAACTAACTAACATTATAAGTGTTGATTCTGGTAAATGGAAGTTTGTAATTAAGTTATCTATTACTTTCCATTTGTACCCTGGGTATATAAATATATTAGTCCACCCTGATGTAGCTTTCACTATTCCATTTTCGTCTGCTACTGATTCTATTGTTCTAGTACTTGTTGTTCCAACGCTTATTACTCTATTTCCATTTGCTTTTGCTTTATTAATTTTATCTGCTGCTTCTTGTGTAACCATATAAAATTCTGAATGCATTTGGTGATTATCTACATCATCTACTTTTACTGGTCTGAAAGTTCCAAGACCAACATGAAGTGTTACAAATGCTAAGTCTACACCTTTTTCTTTTATTTTAGCTAATAATTCTTCTGTAAAATGAAGACCTGCTGTTGGTGCAGCTGCAGAACCGTTGTGTTTAGAATAAACTGTTTGATATCTTTCTCTTTCATCTAGTTTTTCTGTTATATATGGTGGTAATGGCATGTTTCCTAATTCGTCTAAAATTTCTTCGAATATTCCATTGTATTCAAACTTAACTATTCTAGCACCATCTTCACCCATACCAACTACTTCAGCAATTAATTTTCCGTCTCCAAATGAGAATCTAGCACCTATTTTTGCTCTTTTACCCGGTTTAACTAGTGTTTCCCAAGTATCATCTTCAGTTCTTTTTAAAAGTAAAAATTCTATCTTTCCACCAGTTTCTACTTTTGAGCCTATAAGTCTAGCAGGAATTACTCTAGTGTCATTTAAAACTAGACAATCTCCCGGATTTAAATAATCTATTATATCTCTAAATATTCTATGTTCGATTTTACCAGTTTCTTTATCAAGAACCATAAGTTTAGAACTTGTTCTATCTTTTATTGGAACTTGAGCAATTAATTCTTCTGGTAAATCAAAGTTGAAATCACTTGTTTTCAATTGTATAACTTCCTTTCTAAATAAATATTTGTCAAAACATCAAATACAATGATATCAAATATTTATTTATTTGGGTAGACTTTTATAAAATCTTATTTTTTGGGGTACTCTATATTTAAATGTTCATACGCCTTAGGCATAGCAATACGCCCCCTAGGTCCTCTGTTTATAAAGCCTAATTGAAGTAAATATGGTTCATAAACATCTTCTATTGTATTTCTGTCTTCTCCTATAGATGCAGCCAAAGTGTCTAATCCTACTGGTCCACCACCAAATTTATGGATTATTGTTAAAAGTAGTTTTTCATCGACATCGTCAAGTCCTAAACTATCAACTCCAAGTAATTCTAATGCATTACTTGCAACTTCATCAGTTATATTTCCATCTGCTTTAACTTGAGCATAATCACGAACCCTTTTCAGAAGCCTATTGGCTATTCTTGGTGTTCCTCTTGAACGTCTGGCAATTTCTGTTGCCCCATTTAAATTTATATCAGCATCTAAAAGATTTGCTGATCTCATTGAAATTTGAGCAAGTTCGTCTACTGTATAGTAATCTAACTTACATATAACACCAAATCTATCTCTTAATGGATTTGTCAACATACCAGCCTTTGTTGTCGCACCGATTAATGTAAATTTGGGTAAATCAAGTCTTATACTTCTTGCTGATGGCCCTTTTCCAATTATTATATCTATACAATAATCCTCCATAGCAGGATATAAAACTTCCTCTACACTTCTATTTATTCTGTGTATTTCATCGATAAATAATACATCATTTTCCTCTAAATTAGTCAAAAGAGCTGCTAAATCTCCCGCTCTTTCTATAGCAGGTCCAGATGTAATTCTTAGATTTACACCCATTTCATTTGCTATTATACTTGCCAAAGTCGTCTTTCCTAAACCTGGAGGTCCGTATAATAATACGTGATCTAGTGGTTCATTTCTAGACTTTGCCGCTTCTATAAATATTTCTAATTGTTCTTTTACTTTCTCTTGTCCTAAATAATCTGATAAATTTTTAGGTCTTAAACTTACTTCTGTGTCGTTATCTTCAACTTTCATGCTCGAACTTATTAGTCTATTTTCATCATCTAAATCAAACATTTTCTCATCTCCTTCCTTTATTTTTAATAATTTTCTCTATTTCATTAATTTCATTTTTTTAGATACCTCCAAAATATTTTATTACTTATGTATTTTAGCATATAAATAAGATTTAATCCATAAGTTTAGTCAAAGTTTTAAGGAAAAATGCAATATTCTGTAGAATAAAATACAATAAAGAACAATAAAACTTATAATTCAGGCATACTCCATCTATCTGCCTGGGATTTATAATCATTTGACATTTCTAAGTATTGGATTTTTTCATAATCATCTTCACATTGTTGTGAAAGCAGATTATAACATTCGCTAAGAAGATAAAGAGGCTTTTTGCCACTGCTTGATATATCAAGAATACTTTTTGTTTCAAATGCGGCATTATAAAGCCATATGGCAGCCTCGTTGTAATCCTTATGGTCAAAATAATAAAGACCAAGCGTGTAGCACATTTCAGATGAAGGATTATCTGCCACAGACTTCAAGGCAATTTTGAAGAATTTATCCTGTTCACCAGTGATATTGTATATGCGTGCAAGTATACAATTAATATCCTCCAAAGTATTTTCACTTCTGTTTTCATATGGAAATACATTTTCAAAAGCATTTTCAAATGCTATGAAATCTGAAGCTTCCCCAGATATAAAAAGTTCCTTGCAAAGCATTGTGATAACGTAATCTTCTAAAACAATACCTTTGTCCAGTGCCTTAAAATATATGGAAAAATCCCTTTTGCTGTGGTCGCCCGTTGGTTTGTGCATGATTTCAATATCGCTGTCGTATATTACAGGGTTTACACGAATGGTTTCATGTATAGGTGAAATCCAGTTAAATGTCCGTATGCGTCTGAAAAGCTTTGGGCGCAATTCTTTGTGGACATTGTATACAGAATTGAAATCCGATTCGTTAACGTAGTACATCTGTACAATGTCAATTTCAGGCAGAATAGCTTCTTTGAGGCTGCGTAGGGCAGTGTTATTATGAAAATCCAGCTCTTCATCTGCATCAACGCTTAATATATATTCACAGCTGGCTTTTGAAAAAGCAAAATTTCTTGCTGCAGCAAAATCATCACACCATGTAAAGTCATATACCTTATCAGTGTATTGTGCTGCGATTTCTTTAGTGTTGTCCGTTGAGCCGGTATCTACAATAATCAGCTCATCGTAAATGCCGGCATATGAGTCAAGACATCTTTTTAATATAGACTGTTCGTTTTTAACAATCATACACATACTTACAGAGATCATATTAATACTCCTTTTTATTCGGTGTTTAGCGTGTCTCAAGTAAAAAAGTCTTTTTATATTTTTGACACTTATATCATTATATTGAAAAAATATATAAAAATAAAGAAAATCTGCTGAAATTTTGCTGGAATATGACGATATACTTGTTGATAATTTTTGGGAAATAATGTAGAATTAAATAAAACTATAATGTGTAAATAATTATGATATATTATATATTAATGAAATGAGGCATACATATGAGTGGTATTAAAAAATTTAGAAGGCTTAGGGTACAGTGGAAGATATTGTTATCAGTACTTGTAGTTTTAGGGGCATTCAGCGGATATATGGTATTTGCAAATGCTGATTCGAGCGTAACGGTTACAGTAAAAAGCTATAAGACCATTCTTAATCCAGGAGAGGATAGCAATGATGTTGTAGCAGATATGACAGGAAGAGATGAAAACAACATAGTTGGACAGGATTCGCCTGATAACTACAAGCCTACAGAGAGAAATCTTAAATGGACTGTATCAGATTCCAATGTAGTCAAGTTTATAGTAAGTGACAGTGCAGGAGTTAAACCAGCAGATACAGCTGATGGTGTTAAATCACCACTTATCCGTGCTTATAAAGCAGGTAAGGCAACATTGACTGCAACATATTATACAAAGATATATGGTCCTGATGGAAGCATTACATATCAGAAAGCTCTTGGAAGTGATTCGGTTGATGTGATAGTACCATTGAGTGTTAAATTTAAAGCAACACGTAACGGAGTAGAGCTTACAGATGAGCAGAAGAATGAATATCATGTGGGCGATATTATAGAGATTTCGTCTAACACATGTGAAACTAATAAGCTTTTTGTTGAAACAGATAATGATAAGACAGGCAATCTGTTAAAGGATGGCATTGTTGAAAAGGTTTCATCTGATGCATCAAAGGTAACACTTAAGATTGTTGGAGGCGGAAAAACTAATCTTACTGTAAGAACAGCAGATGGAGATGGTATTTCACAGCTTACAGCAAAATATTCTATTGTTTCAAAGGTTGAATATGCAGAAGGCAAGGCAAACGAACAGGGAAATTCAGTGCAGAAGCTTGCAGATGGCACAAAGTATTTTGTCTTATCAACTAAGGATTTTGAAGAGTTTACAGATGAGCAGATACCATCAAATGTAAAATATCCAGCTACTTCTGGTGTTACATATATTTCGGATAATACAGATATAATGACATATAAAAAAGATGGCAGCGTTAAAGGAATATATGCAGGTGTTGCAAAGGCTTACGCAGGTGTAGGTGCACTTGATATGAACGGAAACATGACATGGGCTAACCATGATGAGGTTAATGTTATCGTTCCATTTAAAAAGCTTGGTAAAGATGTGAGCAACATGAATGTTGGTGATACGATTCAGTTAAAAACAACAGCTAATCCAACTGAAATAACATGGTCAACAACAGATAACAGTGTTGTACAGGTAGATCAGACAACAGGACTTGTTACTGCTACAGGTGCAGGACATGCAACTATAATTGCACAAAGAGTAGAAGATGAGTTATCTACTGTATATAAGCAGAAAAACCAGATCACATATGATATTACAGTTATAGATGGTTTTGGAATAAGTCTTACATCAATGAGTGTTAACATAGGAGAAACGAAGACTCTTGAAGCACTTGTTACTAATTCACCAGATAAAAAAGATATTACATATACGGTTACTAATCAGCCAGATGCTGCCGGGGTAGTTCCTACAGATACACTTATTGAAGTTAAACAGTCTGATGATGGTAAGTCATTTGATATAAAGGGTGTGGCACCAGGTATTGCACATGTTACAGTTTCACAGAATATTAATGGTGTTATAAAGAAGGCTACTTGTGTTGTATATATAACAACACCTGTTGGAGAGATTAGTATTAACCCATCAAGTGTGCAGATAGACAGAGGCTCATCTGAAACTGTACAGGTTATATTTAATCCGGCAGGACCAACTAACAACAAGGTATTATGGTCTTCATCTAATCCAGATATAGCAACTGTTGAAGGTGATAGCTATACAGCTACCATAAATGGTATATCAGGTGGCTCTACAACTATCACAGTTATTTCAGAAGATGGGCTTAAAGTAGCAACCTGTGAAGTATATGTAAGAGAACCGGTTACTGGAATCCAGCTTAATGAAACAACAGTCAGGGCATCCATGGCACTCGGACAGTATCAGCTTGTAGCAACTATATTGCCATCAGGTGAAGGCGTTAACAGAAATGTCACATGGACATCTTCTGATACATCTGTTGCAACAGTAGATGATAATGGTCTTGTTAAGTTTGTAAAGCCAGGATATTGTACTATTGTATGTAAGACAACTGATGGTGCATTTATAGCAACCTGTAATTTTATTATTAATATACCAGTAGAAACTATAAAGCTTGATTATACTGATGAAATAATGAGTATAGGTGGAAGATTAAGAATAACTGCTGAGGTGTTACCAGTAACAGCATCAGATAGAACAGTTTTATGGGAATCTTCCAATACGAATGTATGTATAGTGGACTCTAATGGTCTTGTTGAGGCAGTTGGAACAGGAAGCTGTACTATTCTTTGTAAATCACTTGATGGTAACTTTACAGCAATGTGTAACATATATGTTAAACAGCCTGTAACTCAGGTGGTTCTTAATACAACAGATATAACAGTAAGACAGGGACAGGTATTCTGGCTGAATGCAACTTGTCTTCCTGAGAATGCAGATAACAAGATAGTTACATGGGAAAGCCGTGATGAGAAGGTATGTAAGGTTGAAAGTGATGGTAAGGTTACTGCAGTAGGAGCAGGTACAACATCTATTATCGCAACTAATGTAGATACCGGACTTACAGCATTCTGTGTTGTTACAGTAACACAGCCTGTAACAGGTATTAAGCTTAATTCTGATTATCAGCAGCTGTGGGTTGGAGCTAAATATGCAATTATTCCTACTGTTGAACCATATGATGCTGAGAATAAGAACGTAACTTATATGTCAAGTGACCCTGAGGTTGCATCGGTAGATGAGAATGGTGTTGTTACAGCTCTTAAGGGTGGTTCATGTGTTATAGAGGTCACTACAGAGGTCAATAAGCTTACAGCGGCATGTACTATAGATGTTAAAGAATATGTTTCAACTATTGAACTTAGTGAAACTGATAAGCTGATGAACATTGGTGCAACAGGAACTCTTATAGCTAAGGTTGGTTCAGATACAGCAACAAACAAAAATTTAACATGGTCATCATCAAATAATGATGTATGTTATGTTGACCAGGAAGGCAATATAAGTGCCAATGGCGTTGGTAGTGCAGTTATTACAGCTACAGCGGTTGATGGAAGTGGAGTAAGTGCTTCCTGCATAGTAAGGGTTATTAATCCTGTAACAGGTTTATATGTTGAACCAGATACAGTAAGACTTCTTATTGGTGATTCAGTAAGGGCGACAGCGGTGATTACACCTGATGAAGCTACGATTAAAGATGTAACATGGAAATCATCTAATGAATCTGTAGCAGTGGTAGATGAATCAGGAGAGATATTTGCAGTTGGCACTGGTAAGTGTAAGGTAACAGCTACATCACAGGATGGTAACAATATTACAGGAACATGCTGGGTATATGTAACACCAGTTGTTAATATATCATCACTCAGGATTAACTCTAAGGAAATATACATGTTAACAGGAAGAGCAAGACAGCTATCAGTTATAGTCAGACCAGTTGTTAATAATGATTCATATGAGTGGTATTCGACAGATACAGGAATTGTTCAGGTTGATCAGGATGGAGTCATAACTACAGTTGGACCTGGTACAGCAGACGTGTTTGTAATAAGTAATAACAGCGGTGTTGAGGCTTCTTGTACAGTCCATTCACTTGCAATGAGTACATCTAATATAAGAATTGAACAGTATGACAGATATAATCTTGATGTTATAGGTACAGAAGATAAAATCACATGGAGAAGCAGTAATCCAAGAGTGTGTACAGTATCTTCTTCTGGAGAAGTTATAGGTAGAAGAGCAGGTACAACAACTGTTACAGCTACAGTTAATAATAAGACTTTAAGTTGTGTTGTTACAGTTACTAATATAAGATAATAAATAAACAAAAAGCAGCAGCTGTGATAAACATGGCTGTTGCTTTTTTGTATAGACAGTTGTTATATATAACTGATATAACTGATGTGTCATGATAGCTTTATTACTAAGCAATCCGGTAACATCAGTGAGTGGCAGAATTTACTTTTGCTCATGACATCATATTATATAAATAAAGAAACAGCTGCCAACCAATAAGCTGACAGCTGTTCTTTATTTTAATATGAGGGGGAGATAGAAAGAATTAACTTACTATCTGATTATTAGTATATTCAATATTTGTGTGCAAAGTATGTACAATTTATGAAAGAATAATAAAAACAATAAAAATAAAGAAAATAAAATAATGTAAAATAAAGGCTGCAAAACTTTGCAAGTTTAGTTTTTTAATTTATTGATTATTGAATATCAATATGTTAGAATTTATACGTTAAAATATAAAGGATGGGAATGTCTATATGGGAATTGATAATAAAGATGAATTGGATGATGAGTTAGTGAAATCATTGGAAAGACTTGTAGAAGAAGAAACCAGTGTCGCTAAAGCATTTGTTGATAATCAGAAAGAGTCATCTGCAGAAAACACAGCTGCAAAAGATTCACAAGATACAGACATTGAGATGGGTAAGACTAAGGTTATACCTAAAGTTACAACAGATATGCTCACGAAATCTGATGATGATGTTCAGAAAACAGGTGTATATAACGTTGATGAAGTGAGAGATAATATTAGAAATATCCCGGTTAAGAATTCAGATTCTGGTGTTAATTTGGATGTTGATTTAGATGTTAATTCCGATGTTAGTTCTGATATTGATTCAGATTCAGATGTTGATTCAGATAAGCATGCTGATTCAGATAAACATGTGGCTGGTGGAACTGCCAGTGATGATAAAAAGAAGAAAATCATAATAGGAGTTTCATGCGGTATAGCGGCACTTCTGGTACTTATAGGTATTATTACCGGTGTAGTTATTCATAATAGAAGTAAAGAATCATATAAATATAATTATGAAAAAGGTATGGAAAGCTATAAGAATAATGATTATGATTCGGCTGTGAAGTATCTTTCAAAGGCAGCTAAGCTCAATGAAGGTAAGAAAAACACAGATCTTAAATATACATTATATGAGTGCTATAAAGAAGAGAATAATACAGATAAGCAGATAGAAACACTTAAAGATATTCTGTCTTATGATGAGAATAATCAGAAGTCAATACAGGAGCTTGCATCTATATATGAACAAAAAAAGGATGGCAATGCACTTAATACACTGATAAAGTCGTATAAAAACAAAGAAGGTTATAAGTATCTTTCGGATTATGTTGTTGAGAATCCTAAACCATCGGTTGAAGCAGGAACTTATGATGATGAGGTTAAGCTGCAATTTACAGAAAGCTCTTCTTCAACAATATATTATACGCAGGATAAATCTGAGCCAACTGAAAAAAGTACAAAATATAATGGTGATACCATTGAGATTAAGAATGGAACAACTACTATCAAAGCAGTAGCTGTTAATTCAATAGGAGTATATAGTGACGTTGTTGAGCTTCAGTATGTTGTTGACTACAAGAAGCCATCAACACCAACGGTTAGTCCGGAATCTGGAACATATGCAGAGGGACAGCAGGTGACTATAAGCAATATCCCAGTTGGAAGTAAAGCATATTACACACTGGATGGCTCGACACCAACAGCAGGCTCGGAAGAGTATACAGAACCCTTTGATATTCCTGAAGGCAACAATGTAATATCAGTTATAATAATAGATTCACATAATCAGGCGAGTTCAGTAGTCAAAAGAAATTATGTGATAAATAAGGCAAAAACATTTTCTTATAATGAATGCCTTGAAATATTAAAAAACAGACTTATTGCGGATGGTGTACTTAAGTCAGATGGTAATACGACCAGTGATGGCAGAAAGGTGACTTTTGTATATCAGCCAAAAGCAACAGTCAATTCGGTTGAGATGTATATCGTAAGGTTTGATGTTACAGATAAATCAAAGACATCTACTGAAGGGTATTATGGAATAGGAATCAAGAATGGAACATGTTACAAAGTAACTAATTCAAACGGCTCTTACAGTTCTTCTGAATATTAACATTTAAATAATGTAAAACGTAAGAGGACTAATAGCTATAAATAGGTTTTGATGTGTGATCAGCACTTCAGATATAATATAACACTGAAAGGGGTATTATAATGTACAAGATTCTTAAGGCTGAAAAATTAGCAGAAAAGATTTTTCTTATGGATGTTGAAGCACCAAGAGTTGCTAAACACTGTGAACCTGGCCAGTTCATTATTGTTAAAATGGATGAAAAAGGGGAAAGAATTCCTCTTACAATCTGTGATTATGACAGAGAGGCTGGAACAATTACTATTGTATTCCAGATAGTCGGAGCATCAACAGAAAAGATGTCACATCTTAAGGCAGGAGATGCATTTAGTGATTTTGTAGGACCTTTAGGATGCCCTTCAGAATTAATCCATGAGGATATTGAAGAATTAAAGAAGCAGAAGATAGTATTCATAGCAGGTGGTGTTGGAACAGCTCCAGTTTATCCACAGGTTAAGTGGCTTCATGAGCATG